>ERZ761609.218-NODE-218-length-76795-cov-21.364295_pt1 | contig 76795 bp, 70 predicted proteins | sample MGYA00511163_ERZ761609 | MGnify/ENA primary metagenome ERZ761609 (study PRJEB28899, sample SAMN02445070) | bioreactor sludge metagenome | biome: EBPR sludge | place: Australia: Brisbane, Thorneside Wastewater Treatment Plant | collected 2011-12-16 ...
TGAGACTCTTCGCTTACGCTCAGAGTGACGAGTTCTTCGATCTAAGTCTGCCGCCATTCTGAGCCACCGCGGGTAAGGTTGAGGGATGGGCGAAGAATCTCTCGTTGTACGAGACTCTTCGCTTACGCTCAGAGTGACGGGAACTACTAACAAGTACTTATTAATTTGGCAGTGACGGCTGAATCCCGACTATACCCCCAACTAGCGCGGAAGTTACTTCCGTGCTTATGAAGGAGGCGCCTGCCTGCTCCCGATAGCTATCGGGAGGTAGGAAGAATCTCATTTTGTGTTTGAGACTCTTCGCTTACGCTCAGAGAGGCGCGAACTGCTGACAAGTACTTATTAATTTGGGAGTGACGGCTGAATCCCGACTATACCATCTCCAACTAGCGCGGAAGGTACTTCCGTGCTTATGAAGGAGGCGCCTGCCTGCTCCTGATAGCTATCGGGAGGCAGGATGAATCTCATTTTGAGTATGAGACTCTTCGCTTACGCTCAGAGAGGCGCGAACTACTGACAAGTACCTATTAATTTGGGAGGGACGGCTGAATCCCGACTATACCATCATTCAGAGTATGAGGCTCCTCGCTTACGCTCTGAGTGACGGGAACTACTTACAAGTGCTTTTTAATTTGGAGCGACCCAACCGACCTACAACTAGCGCGGAAGTTACTTCCGTGCTTATGAGGCTAGCCCCAGCATCAAGCATCCAGTTACCGTCCCGATAGCTTTCTGGAACCGATTACTGATTACCGACCACCGATCACTGATTACTAATCTATCCTCGTAGAAAAATTATTATTCCTCCACATCTTGGTCACTTTGCCGTCTTTCTTCTCAAATGTAATTTCCTCACCCAGGGTTTTATCATCGCGTATGCGCTTGAAAGTGTCTCCGCTTACATGCTGAAGCAAGGTCATCGCCTCATCGGGATTGTCTGTAGGCAGCCCCATGATGGCCAGGTCGCCATACCAGGGCACTACTACGGTTTCCGAACCCCACGGCTGTGCGCTATATCGGCCTGCATAGGTCTCCAGATTAACGCTGGTCTTTTTCGCTTTTTTATCCTTAGGCACTTTGTCCATAATGTTGCGCAGCTCGCGGGCAAACTTCTCCGGACTTTCTCCACCTGCATTGATCATCACCGTATAGGCCATTTTGTTTTTGGTATCCATCTGCAAGGTAGTGCGGTACCCCGGGCACGAGCCACCATGACTGACCAGGGTGGTGCCATCGTTTTGTGAAACAACAAACCCAAGTCCCCAATGCACACCCCAGTCGGGATCCACCCATTGCACCCTATGCATTTCTTTCAGCGTAGAAGATTTTAGCAATTCACTTCCTCCTTTTTCCAGCAGGCGGAATTGCCAGCTGGCAAACCGACCCAGGTCTTCCACATTAGAAGAATAGCCAGCAGCAGCGGTGATGCCCTTCGCGTCAAACAAGGCAATCTTGTCGCGGGTGCCATCGCGTTTCATGGCTCCGTAACCTACGGCCAGCTCTTTTCCCCACTGCGCTTCCGACATATAAGGATGGGTGTTGGCCAGGCGCAGGGGTTGCAAAATGTTTTTCTCCACATACTCATCATAAGGCATCCCTGAAATTTCTTCAATTACTTCTCCGAGCAGTGACATGCCCAGGTTGCTGTATTGGAAATAAGTAGAGGCGGGATACAATGTTTCTTGTCCACCCAGTTTACTGTTGACCTCTTCTTTGGTAGGGAAGGGAAAGTCCGGACCCGTCCAGTAAGGAGCATCTGCTTCTCTGGGCAAACCGGAGGAGTGGGTGAGGAGTGAGCGTATGGTGATAGGGCCACTGTCCTTGTGTTGTTGTTGAATGTTGAACGAAGGCAATACGGATTTTACTTCATCGTCCAGCCTGAGTTTACCGGCATCGTACAATTGCATGATGGCCACGGAGGTGAACAGTTTGGAGATAGAGCAGATGCTGTAGAGTGTACCGGGGGAGGCGCTCACATTGTCGCTGGCGTTTCCAAAGGCTTTGCTCCAAATGATTTCCTGATCTTTGACAATGGAAGCGGAGATGCCGGGCAGGTGCTGGTAGTCGCGCTGGGCTTCCATCCATTTTTCAATAAGGTTGAAAGCGTCTTTGTTGATATCTTGTTGGGGTTGTGCCGAGCAGGATTGCATCGCCAAAAATGCCAGCAGTAAGAAGGAGGGGAGTTTCTGAAACATGAGCCTTTCTTTTTTTGTGGATGAATATAGGGAAATTAAGTGTACAAGAATAGTTGAAAATGAAAAATGGCTTTTTGTAGTTTTTAGTAGGGATGGGGTGTTTTGAAGCCTTTTTTTTAACCTGGTACGGAAGTTAACTTCCGTGCTAATTGTTCGGCCACTCTGGTTAGCTTACATCATTTAGGTTTTTAACCTCATCTTTAAGAGGCCGTAAGTATCTGGTATTATAGACCAGATAATAGAGTCGTCAACATTATCGTAGGAGTGAATGAGTCTGTTTCTTAAACTGATTATTTGCGAAGCATTTTTTAGATTGTTATTGTCTGATTCTCTCAAAAATTTATTGACCGCTTCTCCAATTATTCCCAGATGTCGTTCAACAGCTCCCTTGGTTTTTAAGTCCTTTTGATATTCAGCAAATGATTTAAGGTCTTTTGTAAAGCGCTCAATAAGATCAATTGAGTTGGAAATGTCAGACAAAAACTTTTTCTCCTTCTCCGTCATAGATTAACCTTTTTGTCCGATTGATATTTGCTTTGAGATAGGGATTTCGGATTGAGTCTTCAGTCAATAAATCGACCTTTCTCTGAAAAAGAATTTCAAGCTTGTCCCACAAGGAAAGTAAAGCTTCTCCTCGGTCAGCCGGTTCATCAATGTCAATTTTAACGACTATATCTATGTCGCTCTTCTCAGGATCAAAGTGGTCGGTAATGGATGACCCGAAGGCATAGATTTTATCCACTTTATGCGATCTACATAAATCCACAAAGTCGGAATGCTTTTCTCTTAATAGGGTCATCAGATTCATAGTCAAATATACTTAAATTTTAATTGAAGAATCGACCTGGAGCTATCGTGAACAGACCTTTACCTGGTGAGAAGTTACTTCCGTGCTTGTGAAGATTACCGATTACCGACCCACAGATTACCGACAACCGATTACCTAAAAATAAACCCATCCTTCAACGGATCTTCCGGATCAATGATAAAAGTATGCTTCCCGGTAATGTGCGCAGTGCCCTCTACCTCGGGAATCACGGCATCGTAAGGGCCAAACGTTGTTGTTTCTTTTACGCTGCACTTGAAGGTACTCCCTACAATACTTTCTATCACCATGGTTTCTCCGATCTTGATGTCACCCCTGGCATAATGTAACGCCATCCTCCCACTTACTCCTGTTCCCGTTGGGCTTCGGTCCACTTCGCCTTCAGCGAAAATGCAAACGTTCCTGCTGTCGGCATTTTTAGTGAGCGATGCTCCAGTAAATATGGTGCCGTAAAGAAAGTTAAGGTCGGCTTCAAAAGGATGTTTAAAAATAAAGGCCTTCATCACGGCACGTTTAATGGCCATTCCTTTTTCTATCAACTCATCGTGGTCATTGGCAGTCATACCTAATCCTATCTCGTCCGCATTCACATAAGCATAAAAGGCACCGCCATAAGCAATGTCATATTTTACTTTACCGATGCCAGTTACATTTACTGTTTGATCCAATGCCTGCACAAAGGAGGGGACATTAATAAAAGAAACACTCTCTACTTTGTTGTTGTTAATTATTGCGAATGCCCTGATCAATCCGGCAGGGGAGTCAATGTTGACGGGAGTTGTATTCCCTTTCATGGGCAGCATCCCACACTCCAACGCTACTTTGGTTACCGCTATAATACCATGACCACACATGGTACTGTACCCTTCGTTGTGAAGGAATAATACACCAAAATGAGCTTCAGGGGTAACGGGTGGTGTAATGATACAACCATACATATCGGCATGTCCACGTGGTTCCCACATCAAAGTCTTTCTGATGTAGTCAAGGTTTTCCCTCATGTACCTTCTCTTTTCCAAAATAGTATCGCCTTTGATTTCAGGTAGGCCACCTGTAATGATTCTTAGTGGTTCGCCACCGGTATGTGCGTCTATACTAGTGATTTGCTGTTCACTGGAAGGCTGCCAGTTGACCAGATTTTGAAATTTATTTTGGAAGGTCATGTGGATGGTTAATGTTGCTACTAGAATATTGAATTAGTCGCCCTGGCGGGAGTTATTGTGTGTTTCTTGATTGCTACTCTCAAAGCGGCATTATTTTTTATGTAAGACTGCTACATTAAATTAAGCGAATATTTATTTAATATTGACTTAATATTACTCAATCTGTCATCAAACTAAACCTATGAAGGGCATCCTCAAAAGCTTTTCGCTTATAATCAACTATAAGACGTTTATTGTTACTGCGCTTTCCATTATCAGTACTTATTTCTGTTATCGGTTCAACCTGGTAGCCTCTTTTCCTGATATGCTGGTAGGTGTGGCCATTGTCTTTCCTGTGGTATTCTCAATCGGTTCTGCATACAATAGGAGGGAGAATGCATTGCAACGCCTTGCGGATTTCAAGGGACATGCCGTGGCACTGTATTATGCTACCCGCGATTGGCCTACCGACAAGAGCAGCGATCTTCCTCAGCGCACGAGAGAATTGATCAAACAGTTATTGATATTGATGCGGGAGATGTTGGCGGAGAGTAAAATGGATCACTGGCACGATCACGAGGTACGGTTGTATCAGCTATTTTCAAAATTGTCTTCCTATACGATGGAGATGCGCGAACTGGGCGTACAAAGCGGTGAGATTTCAAGAATAAGCCAGTACGTAAGTAAAATGATTATTGCCTTTGATAACATGAAGGTGATTCACAACTACCGTACACCGGTGACGCTACGCGCATACAGCAAAGTTTTTATTTATGTGTTCCCTATAATTTATGGGCCCTACTTTGCCAATAGTTTTAATACCTATTCTCCGCAGTTGGTATATGTGATGCCCATCCTCTATAGTTTTATTTTGGTAAGTCTGGACAATATTCAGGATCATTTGGAGAATCCTTATGACAATATAGGGGAAGATGACATTGACATCAACGCTGAAGCGACAGATCGGTTATTGGATTAACTGGGACAGTCACCGGTTTTGGCAATGGCTTCGACATAACCCATCGACAATGCTTTATTAAAGTCCTCGCAGGCACCCTCAAGGTCTCCCTGACTTTTGCGTGTGATTCCTCTGTTGAAATAGGCAGAAGCATACTCAGGGTCAATGCGAATAGCTTCATCAAAATCCAGTAGCGCTTCAGCACCAAATCCGGCTTCGTCTTTAACGTTGCCACGCATTACATAGGCTTCAATGAACTGATCATCCATTTCTATAGTATGTGTAAAATCGCTGATGGCGTTTTCAAAATCACTCTCCAGATAAAATACAAGTCCTCTGTTAAAGTAATAACTGGCCTGCGCATCCAATTCAATGGCTTTGGAATAGTAAGTGATGGCCTGCCCGTAGTCTGGCAGGTTGGAGTAGTAGTTGGCCATACCATAGTAAGGCCCGGCCAATGCAGGTTTCATTTCAATAGCGCGAGAATAATCCAATATGGCACTGTCAATATTTCCCAACGACATCCATGCTTCAGCCCTGAGGTTGAGTGCTTCACCATAGTCTGGTATGGTTGTTATGGCCAGGGTAAAATTCTGTATGGCTTTTTCGTATTGATTGAGTTGGCGATAGGCATCACCACGGAAATAGTAGAGTTCAGCATCTACATTGTTTTGAGTGAGTTCGATGGCTTTTGAGTAGTCGGCAATAGCGCCTTCATAGTCATCAAGATTGAACTTACTGCTGCCCCTTGTGTAATAAGCATCGCTGTTGTTGGCATCCATGGCGATTAACGAATCCAATAGACTTATCGCTCCTTTGAAGTCTTCCTTATCAAATCGTAGGGATGCGGCTTCATAGAGTTCTTTGCTTGATTGGGCACAAGAAAACATGAGACCAGCGATAACAAGGGTGGTAAGAATTCTCATGATCATGGATTTTTATTTTTTAGCGGCAAGCATTCTTTTCACGAACTCATCCATTTCGCTGTTTTCAATCCAGCGCACCACCGCAACAATATCATTCTCTGGATCAACGTACACCATGTTGGTGCCATTGCCTATGTGCACGAATACTTTTTCAGGCGCACTGGGCAAAAACTTTTTATTGGTATTTAAAAACCAGTTCATGAAGCCATAGGTTTCCTGAGGAGCAGAAGGGGTTTGCGCCATTTTGTTCCATGCTTCAGACAGCAACTGACGGTCTTTCCATTTTCCATTGCGCAAAGTAAGATAACCAAAGCGCGCCATATCGTAGGCATGAATGTGCATGCCACCTCCCCAATGGCCACCACCTGTTACAGACTGCACGGCTTTTCCATCCAACACAATCCATGAATTTTCATAACCGTACCAACGCCACATGTTGGATGCACCGATGGGATCCATAATGTTTTCCTTCAGCACTTCTGGTAAAGGTTTTCTCCACACACTGAGAGCTGCTAATGCCAACGCATTGACACGGGTGTCATTGTATTCGTACACCGTGCCGGGTGTGTTTCTTTTGGTTAACCATTCTCCATATTCTGCGCTTGGGCGATCGGCCCAGTCAGGTTTGCCCCACAAGGTGCCTTCCCAGTCGCTGTTTTGCTGAAGCATTTGCCTCCAGGTGATGGTGCGGTTGTGGGGTGTATTGAATAAGTCAATGAAGTCTGACTTCTTATCAAACTCATCTGCTTTGTTGCCAAACGGTATGGGATTATAAGGTAAAATAGGAGGGACGTATTTATAAACTTCGTCATCAATGCTATTGATGAGTCCTCGATCATACGCCAAACCTACTACACTCGATAAAAAACTTTTGGTGACACTGTGGGTCATGTCCACCCGGTAAGGCTCTCCCCATTCTGCAATTACATATCCGTTTTTGATGATGATACCGGTTTGATCACCACGGTCTTTGATGGGCCCGATGGCATCACCAAAGGGTTCTCTGCCAAAACTTCTATAGTGGTTGAGCTTTAAATCGCGTGGTGCACTGGCATCATTAGCGATAGCAAAATCTACTGCTACTTTAAGTAATGCCGGATCCAACCCCACATCAGCAGGTTGTTTGGTTTCCCATTGCTTATCTGGAAAGTAAACTGAAGGCGTATTTGATTTGCTTCTTTTTTGCGCAGCAGCAGGAAAAGCAATTGTGAACAGGAGAATGGTTGGGATTAATATAGAGCGTATCATGAGTAAAAATTTAATCATTCTAAGGTAGTAAAACATATCACATTTCGGTTCCAGCATCTAGCATCTAAAATCCAGAATCCATTTTCACTTCTCCGAAGGCTTCAACGCAATCCCCAGCTCATCCAGCTGTTCTTTAGAAATCGTAGAAGGCGAATCGATCATCACATCTCTTCCCGCATTATTTTTTGGGAAGGCAATAAAGTCGCGGATAGAATCAACACCACCAAAGATGGAACACAAGCGATCAAACCCAAAAGCGATACCACCATGGGGAGGGGCTCCAAACTCAAAGGCATCCATCAAAAAACCAAACTGTTTTTTTGCTTCTTCATCGGTGAAACCTAATTTCTTAAACATCAATTGCTGTGTAGGTCTGTCGTGGATACGAATAGAACCACCGCCAATTTCTGTTCCGTTGATAACGAGGTCGTATGCATTGGCTCGCACTTTGCCCGGGTCACTGTCCAGCAAGGGGATGTCTTCTTTTTTTGGTGAAGTAAAAGGGTGGTGTTTGGCGTGGTAGCGTTGTGTGTCCGCATCCCATTCAAATAAAGGAAAATCAAGTACCCAAAGGGCAGCAAACGTATTCTTATTACGAAGCCCCAATTGATTGCCGAGGTGCAGACGAAGCTCGCTCAACGCTTTTCTTGTTTTCTCTTCTTCTCCCGACATCAATAACATTAAGTCACCAGGCGCTGCATTCATTTTATCAGCCCATGCTTTCAATGCTACCTGATCATAAAACTTATCTACAGATGATTTGAAAGTGCCATCTTCGTTATAGCGCGCGTACACCATTCCTTTGGCACCTACCTGAGGGCGCTTTACATAATCTGTAAGCTCATCCACTTGCTTGCGCGTATATCCAGCACAACCTTTTGCGCAAATCCCTACTACCAGTTCTGCATCATCGAAGATACCAAAACCTTTACCTTTGGCTACATCGTTCAGCTCGACAAACTTCATCTCAAAACGCATATCGGGTTTGTCCGACCCATAGTACTTCATGGCATGATCGTAGCTCATGCGGGGTACTTCAGGGATGTCTATTCCTTTTACCTGCTTGAACAGATGGCGAATTAATCCTTCAAAAATATTGAGGATGTCTTCCTGTTCTACAAAAGCCATCTCACAGTCGATCTGTGTAAACTCTGGCTGGCGGTCGGCACGCAAGTCTTCATCGCGGAAACATTTTACGATTTGATAGTAGCGATCAAACCCAGATACCATCAGCAGTTGTTTGAAAGTTTGAGGAGATTGAGGTAACGCATAAAATTCTCCCTGGTTCATACGGGAAGGAACAACAAAGTCGCGGGCCCCTTCGGGTGTTGATTTGATTAGTACAGGGGTTTCTACTTCAATGAAATTTTGTCCATCAAGGTACTGGCGGGTTTGTTGTCCCATTTTATGGCGCAGTTGCAAACTTTCTCTTACCGGATTTCTCCTCAAGTCCAGGTAACGGTATTTCATGCGCAAATCATCGCCACCATCCGTCTCATCTTCGATGGTAAAGGGTGGTGTTTTAGAAGGATTGATTATTTCAAAATGTTCTACACGGATTTCAATATCTCCCGTGTTCATTTTACTGTTCTTGGATTGCCGCTCTACCACGATACCGGTTGCCTTAATGACAAACTCACGACCACAATCGCGTGCGGCCTTAATCAGTTCAGGTGCTGTTTTGCCTTCTTCTAAGAAAAGTTGAGTGATTCCATATCGATCCCGAAGATCTACCCACAACAAACTGCCCTTATCACGTACCCGTTGTACCCAGCCAGTCAACGTTACTTGTTGATTTACATTATCTATCCGCAGTTCACCGCATGTATGCGTCCGTAGCATGTATTTTTCTGTTAAATTTGAGGGTGCAAATTAACAAAAGCTAAAGGGTTTATATAAGATGCCTTTGCTTGATTTAGTGCCATTTCTAGTCATCAAGACCGAAGTCGGAAGGTTTGGTCTCATTTATGCTTAAAAAACACTATGATAAAAATCGGATTGCTTGTTTTTCTTTACCTCTTTCCCAATGAGAATGGGCATAAATTGGTGAAAACCAAGATTGCGCACGACATCACCATCTCAATCCCCAAAGAATTGATGGTAATGACTCCTGACGATATTGCCCTGCGTCATCCTTCTGTAAGAAAGCCCATCGCGGCCTATACCGATCAGGACAGGCTGATAGATTTCAGCGTTAAAACTTCTGCGACACACTGGCCAGATGCCGATATGGAAATGTCTCAGAAATTTTTCAAAGCGGGAATATATAACCTCTACGACAGGGTGGAAATGGTGGAAGAAGGCATTCGGGAGATTCACAATAAAAAATATATTTTTTTTGAATTTGACTCCAGGATAAATGGTGATAGGAGGGCAATAGGAGATCAGGACGCTATTCTTAAATATACCTACGTGCTTTATCTCGTTGAAAAGGGGAGGACTCTGGTATTTACATTTTCCTGTCCAGAACAAATGAAAGAAGAGTGGCAGGAAACGGCCAGGGCGGTAATGAATTCGCTTAAAGTGAAGTAATATTTTACAACAAGGTCAGGTCACCTCATTGATCTTCCTAAGTTTGATGTATGGATTTGTATACGGATGAGTACTTTATGCGGGAAGCGCTTCGGGAAGCCAGCAAGGCTTTCGACAATGGAGAAGTACCCGTAGGTGCTGTGGTGGTGAGCAACAATAAAATCATCGCCCGTGCTCATAATCAAACAGAACAATTAACGGATGCCACAGCCCATGCAGAAATGCTGGCTATAACTTCAGCTTCCAACTATCTCGGATCCAAATACCTCAGCGAGTGTACCCTTTTTGTGACGCTGGAACCCTGTACCATGTGTGCCGGAGCCCTGTATTGGACACAGATGATGAAACTGGTGTATGGTGCATCAGATGTACAGCGAGGCTTTTCATTGTCCAAAAGTCAGGTTTTACATCCTAAAACCACCGTGGTGAAGGGAGTAAAGAAAGAGGAGTGTAAGGCGCTGGTAGATGATTTTTTTAAGCGCATAAGAGAATAGATGGGTTTGTAGTTATTACTTTGGGGTGTCTTCGTTGTCATATTCTCAATTAATCGACAAATTGCCCTTTCATAAATTATATCAATCAATTAAAAGAATGCCCTATGGCTATGGAATTAAAAGGAAGAGTAATTCAATTGCTTCCGCTGCAATCTGGAATGGGAAAGAAGGGACAGTGGAGGAAGCAAGAATTTATAGTAGAAACTCAAAGTCAGTACCCAAAGAAAGTTTGCCTTTCTATCTGGGGAGATAAAATAGATCAGTTTGGTATTACGGAAGGAGACGAGGTGAATGTAGGTGTGGATTTGGAAAGCCGGGAATACAATGGAAGATGGTATACCGAAGCGCGTGCCTGGAAGGTGGAGAAAAGTAACACAGGAGGAGGAGACTCATTTTCGCCACCGCCACCGATGGATGAACCGCATGATGCGGGGGGATCAGATGATTTGCCCTTTTAAAAACAAAAAAGCCCCGAGGGGCTTTTTTTTATGCTTTTTCTTTCTGGTGTAGTTTCTTTTTCTTCTCCTCTACACGTTTTCCATTTCTGTGCTCTCCAAGAATGATCACATCCTTTGTGTTCTCATATTGCCTTACAGCTTGCATCATTTCCTTTTCAGTATCGCGGATAATGATAATACCCGATTTTGCACCTTTATTGCGGATATCCAGGTAGTAACCATCTTTTTTCTTCTTGGGTAATATAGGGGGTCTTCCCATAGTTTTAGCTTAATTTAATGGTGAAACAATCCAATTTCAATAGTAAAACTCCTTCGAGGCAGGTTTGGTTCAGAAGGTGTTTATGAGTTTTAATAGGCCTTTTTTGCTTTTTTCATTGAAGTCGTGCGAAATTAGTCAATTTATGGCACAAATCCTTGTATTTCTTGACTATTTGCATTAGCAAAACGCCTTTAGTGAGCTGGAATTGTACAGAAACAATTTTTTTATTTTTTATCGGGATTCCCTTAGTAGACTGCCTGAATCTGGAAGTTCCTGTTATTAAAGCTGAATGTATCCCCTGATTTAAGGCTCATCAGTTTTACCCCCAATGGAGATACTGGAGATAGGCAGATACAGGTGATTTCACCCAATTCTATTTTTCCCGCACTTAAGGAGATATAAAACCAACCATGGTTAGTTTGAACGAGGCTTCCGAGCTGTGTCTCTGATGATTCTGTTCCTCCTGAAAATTCCCCCAATAATCTTTTTAGTTTGCCAGCCTCAGCCAGCTGACGGGTACTTTTTTCAATTTCCAGTTGGGCCATAGCCCTGGCCGTTTCATATTTATCACCTGCACTGCTTTTGGTTTCTTCATTGGCAGCAGCTTGTGCTGCGTTTATCTCACTTTGCGCTAAAGCGATTTTATTGTCGACCCATTGCTGACAATGAGCATAGAGCTGTTGCTTGATCGCTTTCAAGGGTTATTTTCGTCTAATGATGTAACAATCAGCAAACTGCTCCATTCCTATTTTTGGATAATAGTCTGCAGCAGCCGGAGCAGCGAGTAAAATCAGAGTAGTGAGGTGTCCTGCTGCTATGTGCGTTTCGTCAATTAGTTTTTTTCCAATTCCTTTTTGTTGATAATTTGTATCAACAGCTAAGTCTGAGAGGTAGCAACAAAAAGAGAAATCTGAAAGTGCACGTGATACACCTACCAATAAGTCGCCATGCCAGGCGGTAACAAGGATATTTCCATGATCTAACATTTTCTGAATTCGATCCGGGTTATCTACAGGTCTGCGTTTATCCAATGTAGATCGCTTGAGAATATCAATGAATTGCGTGTTGGAAATGGTTGCGTCTGTTCGATAGGTTATATTCAAAATAAGATGGATTAGGAGATGACAAGCATCAGGTTTTATTTTATTTTAATGATATGATTCCATTGATGTTTGTCTTCAGTCACTCCGGACCTGATGTCCTGTAATTGCTTTTTTACTTTCAGTTGAAAGCTATTGGCATCAGGTAGTGGAATGGTGTAATCGACACCGTGAATATTGAAGGATTGAATAGGGGCAACGACTGCTGCTGTTCCTGTTCCAAAAGCTTCTGTTAACGATCCGTCTTTAGCGCTTTTTTCTAGCTCTGTTAGTTTTATTCTTTTTTCCTCTATAGGAAAATTCATTTCCTTAGCCAGTGTAAGAATAGAGTCACGTGTTATCCCATCAAGAATGGCGGTATTCAATGAAGGGGTAATTAATTTTCCATTGATGACAAACATCACGTTCATCATTCCTACCTCATCAATGTATTGGTGATCTTTATGGTCTGTCCACAGTACCTGATCAAAACCTTCTTCTTTGGCCACCTGAGCGGGGTAGAATGCACCTCCATAATTACCGGCACACTTGGCGAAGCCCGTTCCGCCTTCAGCTGTGCGAACATAGTGATCCTCTACTTTCAATCTGTAAGGTTTACTAAAATAAGGCCCTACCGGGGTAGTCATGATAATAAACTTATATAGGTCAGAGACTTTGACTCCAAGGCGCGGTTCGGATGCGAATACAATAGGTCTGATGTAAAGTGATGCACCTTCGCTGGATGGAACCCACTGATGATCCAGCTCAATCAATGTGCGGAGTGTTTCTGTGAACATAGGTTCGCTTATTTGGGGCATGCACATCCTTGCCAGTGACTTGTTCATGCGAGCATGGTGTTTTTTCAATCTGAAAATACTGATGTTACCATCTTTCATTTTGAATGCTTTCATCCCTTCAAAGATGGATTGTCCGTAATGCAGAGATAACATGGCGGGACTCATCGGGAGATCACCATAAGGTATTATTTCCGGCTCGCCCCAGTTTTTGTTGGCATAGTTAGCAACGACCATATGATCTGAAATGTATTTGCCAAAATCGAGATTATTAAAATCAACCTTTGGAAATTGGGATTGGTTGGTGTGTTTTATTGCAATTTCATTATTTGTTGCCATTGCCATGTCTGTTAATAGGATTAAATATATCTAAATTGTTATGTTTTTTGATACCGGATAGTTCAATAAGGGCAACGTTTTTTCATTTCTTTGGCCACTTCCTGAGCATTGTTATCCCTTTTGTTCAATTCTGTAATGATGTTTTCGTAATCCTCTTTTTCTCTGTTTTGGGAGAGTTTGTACACAGCTTCGATCTGTGTAATTGTAATTTCAAAAGCGACAATACCATGTATCTCTCTTTCCAAATAAGAGGGAGTCATTTTTTCGAGAGAAACAGGGTGGGCTGAGTCTGCTTCGAAATGATCTACTAATTCTTTCAATGAAGCTTTTAATTCGTCACCATCAATGATTCGGAGGTTTCCATAGACATGAACCGCGATGTAATTCCAGGTGGATACGTTTTCGTGGTTATACCAGGAGGAGGAGACATAAGCATTTGGCCCTAAAAAGACCACCATTACTTCTTTCTCAGAAGAAAAGTATTTCCACTGCACATTGCCTCTTGAAATATGACTCGTCAATTTTGTGCCATCACTATTGAGTATGAAAGGAATATGAGTAGCCCAGGGTTTGTTGTTGACATCGCTTACCAACATTCCAAAGCTATTCTTTCTGATAAACTCCAATTGCTCCTCCCGGTTATTGTTCCTGTAGTCTTTGGGTAAATACATGCTATAATTTTTTATTCATTGCTACTTTGAAGTACCATTTTCAAGGCTTTCTCAAAAGATTTTACAGAAAGATCCACATCTGTTTCAGTGGTTGCCCAGGAGCATACACTTATTCTTATCACCTTTTTCCCTAGCCAGGTTGAGCCGCCCACCCAACACACTTTTAATTCTTGAATCTTGGAGATGGTTTGAGTGGTTATTTCTTCTGTTTCACAACCAACCAACACCTGATTAAACACCACTTCGTTTAAGATATGGAATCCCTTAATTTCATTTAAACCTTTTGAAAATTGAATGGCTCGTTCGTGAAATCCCTGGATCATTTCACCCAATCCATCTTTGCCTAAATATTTAAGGGCTGCCCAAAACTCTATTATCCTGGCGCGCCTGGACATTTCCGGAGTGTAAAGCATCCCATCTCTTTCATTACCTGTAATGATATAGCCTCCGGTCATGTGGAGTGACGAGACCAGGGCTTCTTTGTCAGCACACAAAATAACACCTGAATCGTAAGGTGTGTTTAATGTTTTATGAGCGTCTACAGTCCAGGAATTTGCAAATTCAATTCCATCAGTCAAATGCTTTAACTTTTGTGATGCTTGTGCCCACAAGCCGAATGCCCCATCAATATGAACCCATGCCCCTTGCGTCTGCGCTTTTTGACAAATCGATTTGAAGTTGTCAAAACTTCCACTGTTTACATTTCCAGCCTGGAGAATGAGTATGGTGTTATCGCTGAGTAACGGGATTAATTCCGGAATAATTCGACCTTGATCATCTACATCCACCCATTCCATATTGGATTTCCCTATGCCAGAAAGTGAAACTGCTTTCAGTATGGTAGAGTGCGCATGCCTTCCAGCCAATACCCTGATTCTGGGGGCGTCAAAGAGTCCTTTCTCTGTAATGTCCCAACCCTTATTTTTTAATATTCTATACCGGGCTGCCACAAGTCCACAAAAATTGGCCATCGAAGATCCACTAACAAAACCAGCGACTGTATTTGGGGGTAAGCGAAGAAGGTCTACAAGCCATTTTTCAACGATGGCTTCAAGCTTGGCTGTGATGGGAGACATCACCTGCATGGCCGATACCTGATCCCAGAATAGGGATAAGTTTTTGGCAGCGAGGCTTGCTGGTAACACACTTCCGGTAACGAAACCAAAGTACCTGCCACCCATGGTGGCCACCGTAGCTGGTGATCCAAATTGATGAAGCAAGTCAATTACTTTGCTGGCATCTTCAGATTGAGTTGGCATTTCCTCGACAAATTTTTCTAAGTCGACCAGTGCCTGGTTTTCCGGAAAAACATTTCTGTCAAATACTTTCGAAAGATACTCAAGGCCGTAGGACTGAGCCTTTTCAAAAAGGCCAGATCCTACCTCTGAAAACATCCTTTCTTGTGTAGATTTTTTTGTAGACATTAAAAGGCCTTTATGTTTTCAAATTTAAATTCAGGAATTCACCATCTATGATAAACAGCAAGGCTCCCTCTTTTGTGGATGATCTATGTTTGCTCATCTGGTCACTTACATGATAGCTCATGTTTTTTTTAAGAATATGCGATGTGCCATCTGACAGTTCTGTAATGAGTTGACCCTGGAGGCAGAAGATAATGTGCCCGCGTTCACACCAATGGTCGGCTATATAGCCAGGTGAATATTCAACCATTCGGACTCTCAACCCTTCATGATTTACAGTTCTCCAATACGCCATTCCCTGTTCACCAGCGTGTTTTGTTATTTCTACATTTTCCCAATTAATAGTTTGAAAGGGGATAGGCTGCATACTTAGTCTGGGCTTGTTGATAATTTGGCTTTCCAAAGATTTCTGAATTGATAACCTCGGTTCACCATGTAAATTCCAATGAGGGTAATGCCAATGGCTACTCCCACTTTCAAGTTAAGTGTTTCTTCTAATACTAACCACCCCAGCAGTACAGCCACAATGGGATTGATGTAGGCATAGAGTGTAACTATAGTGATTGGGAGCTTTTTTATTGCATAGGAATAGCTCGCATAGGCCGCAATGGATCCCACTAAAATAAGGTAGACCAACGAATAAATTACGTTGTTGCTCCATTGTATGGTTTTCAGATTGTCAAAAGCCAGGCTGAAGGGCAATAACAAGATTCCTCCAAAGAACATTTGTAATCCGGCATTTAGAAACGGATTGGTCGTTTGGTTTTTGCGCTTCATCCAGATACTTCCAGCTGCCCAGCCCAGATTGGCTATAATGATAAAAGCAATTCCCCATGCGTAGCCCGGCACTGCAAAGCCACCCAGGTTATCACTAAAAATTAGAATAATACCACTTAGCCCAATCAACAATCCTATCACTATGGGAAATGTTGGTTTTTCGTCTTTTGCAACCACAAGATTGATCAGGATTACCCAAATAGGTACGATAGAACATATAATTGCAGCCAATCCACTCGGTACATATACCTCAGCCCAGCCTACAAGGCCATTGCCCAACGTAATCATAAAAAATCCACCAATGGCCTGAATCATAAGTTCGGGCTTATCGGGTAGCTTCACTTTTCCAAAAGCAAGAAGACCACCAACTAGTAGAATACCAGCGGTAATTTGTCTTATGGCACTAAATAGGAACGGAGGAAACTCAAGGACACCAATTCGAAGCGCCAGATAGGTTGTTCCCCATGCAATACAAACCACAGTCAGTGCCAGATAGGGGAGAATAGGGTTGTCTTCTTTGATCATTTTATTGCACTTGATTGGAAACCTTGCCAATCTATACCAAAGTTGGTGCTATTATTGAATTGAAAGACATTTTTGATTTATTATTTTTTTGGTCTTAGGTGTAGAAATTAGAAGTGAATTAAAAGCATGAAATGGTAAACTTTTTACCTGAGTACTTAGTTAGTATATTTGAAGACACTACATATATTTTTCACTTTTAAACATAGCTGAACATGGCATTTACACTCCCCAATTTACCATATGATTTTAACGCGCTGGAACCACACATTGACGCACGCACCATGGAAATTCATCATGGAAAACACCATAATGCATACGTAACGAATTTAAATAAAGCCATAGAAGGTACGGATGCTGCTAAATTAAGCATCGAGGATATTTGTAAGAACATTTCAAAATACCCTGTGGCCGTTCGCAACAATGGTGGTGGGCATTATAACCACAGTTTATTTTGGACGGTGATGGGACCCAAAGCAGGAGGCAATCCATCGGGAGCCCTGGCAGATGCTATCAATGCAGCCTTTGGTTCATTCGATGAGATGAAAGCAAAATTCAATGCAGCTGCTGGGGGTCGTTTTGGCTCTGGATGGGCGTGGTTGATTAAGGATGCAAGCGGTAAGTTGGCGATCACCAGCACCCCCAATCAGGATAATCCTTTAATGGATATAGCTGAAGTAAAAGGAACGCCCATTCTAGGTTTGGATGTATGGGAGCATGCTTATTATTTGCACTATCAAAACCGCAGGCCGGATTATGCTGCTGCTTTTTGGAATGTGGTGAATTGGGCTGAGGTAGCTAAGCGTTTTGGTGCTTAACATTTTTTTGTAATAATTAATGATATTCAGTAAAAGCTGAAATTTCAATCCTGTAGAAACAATATGGTGACTTTTAGCTCACCATATTTTATTCATTTACAGAAAACTTAATGGTTGCCCAAAAAGGTGTCCACCTCGTTTTTTCAACGCCTTCAACCTCAATGGTATAATTTCCAATTAAATCGGAAGTGTAAAAGTGCAGCGTAGCAATACCGTCATCATCCATCGAAACATTAGGATTCCAATACAGGGTAGACCGAAAGTCGTAGTCGGAGGCAGCTATTGTTTGTGATGAATAATCGGGTGAATAGAAGCTGCGAGCCGTTGCGTATCCATCAAGTTTTTTTAGCACATAATCAGATGGTATTGTGCTTTCGTGGTCACTAAACGTACTCATTTTTGTATAAATCGCAATAAGCCCATTTGCCCCACGGCTTCCAAATTGTGGTAAGGCTCTTTTGACAATTTCGATGTGATCAATTTGAGAAGTACTTATAGCTCTAAGGTCGTTTACCTCAAAAGGAATTCCATCCACAAAAATTATCGGTGTTGTGTACCCTTGTAAACTGAGACCTCTTATATTGATTTGAACTTCGCCACGACTATTTTCGCCCACTCTCACGCCTGGGACTCGTCCTTGAAGACCAATTAAAACATTTAATCCAGCAACGCTGATTAGATCCTCTCCATTAATAGTATAATCTGGTCTTCCATAAAGCTTCTTAATTGGATCTTCCCGGATATCATCTCTGTTTACTTTTTTTCCGATAATTTCAACCTCTTCTAGTAGCGTAACATCACTATCAGGGCGATAGGTATTTTGAATTCTCTGCGCTGCATTAAAATCTTCCAAGTCAAGATTGATCATCTTGCCTGGATCGACAAAGAGCAACGTAGGGGGTGGATCAATTGATATTTGGGATAACTGCCTGCCTTTCTGATCAACCGCCTTAATAAATAAATTGAGAGAATCATAAAACTCAAGGTTACTGAGATAGAATCGCCCCGAATTATCAGTGTCCAGTGAAACAAGATTAAGACCCTGACTCAGTACAATATCCAGGTGGGCGGGAAATCGTCTATGCTTGACCTCGATCAAACCTGAATAAGTGAGTCCGCGTTCCAAAAAATAAATTGATGTGTCTTTGGCTACTAAGTAAGGTGTATCCCATTGACCTACTTGGTCCTGTATCATTACCCTACCTTTAATAGATCTTACTGCATCATCATCAGTTACAGTTACGACACATTTCCCTTTTATTGGTTTTCCGTGGGTATCCTTAAGACTGATTTTAACATCTACGCGGTCTCTGGTAGTATATGTTTCTTTGTTAAGAGCTACTTTAACCTCAACAGTTTGCGAATTATAAACTTCTTGAGGTTCTTGATTCTTTATATTCTTATCAACGCTTAGAATAGGGATAGGGACAGACATCAGAGAAACATCACCATAGTTTCTCATCCAATTCGTATAAGCTCGCAAGAAATACAATCCAGGAGAAAGATCCCTACTAAGTTTAAAGTCATTGGCTGAAAACCCTCCTTCAATTCTCAACACTTTTCTTTCAATGATTTTGAAATCCGGTCCTATTAAATCTACATATAGTGTGTTGCTCAATGAATCTCTCATTGCAGGAAGTCTATAATCCATAATTGCACAGAACCATAAATCTTCTCTCGGATAATAATAGCCCTTGTCTGTTTTCAGGTAGACTTTTTCCTGAAATGGAAGCAACCACTGTGAAAGGGAATCTCGTTCAATTCCATTAACCCGTTGACAATACCCAGGAGCTACGATGACCATGACCAAAATGTATAAAACCAAGATGGGTTTCATAATATTGAGTGTTGATGTATTAATGGAAGATAACCGGTTATCGCTTAGAAAGTTAATACAAAATATTATTTTGTCAACACTCCCTATTCTACTCTACTACAACGATAGCCCTCACTTCTACTTAATAACGTAAGCCAACCCAATCCTTATTCCGAACTCGGTACTGTTCACATAGAAATCACCCATCCCTTCCAGCCGGAGGTATTGGGTTAATGCTTTGGCATAGCCAGCTCCTAACGCCACATCATTGGCGCCAATCAAACCCTTGAACTTTAAGAAGACATTTTCATTGGCGTACCATCGGGCACCCATGGCAAATGAGTTTTTTTGATTGGACCAAATTTCAGCCCCTAAGCCTACGGCAAAATGTCTGACCACAAAATAGTTTACCTCAAAGCCTATTTGAGATTTTTCAAAAACTCCTGGGTTATCTGTCTTTATGAAATCTACCCCACCACCGATCATGATATCGCTCGTACTTTGGGCAGATACCCAATTGACCATTCCAAGGATAAACACAACAATCAAAAGCTTTTTCATAAGTAGATGTTTAAAAAATAATTTAATGCAAAGCTAACCCCTTTCTTCAATCAGTTTCTGCAAAGCCAGGTACTCATCCCTAAGACGGGCTGCCTCAATGAATTCAAGTTCTTTGGCCGCCTTTTCCATGGCTTTCTTGGTTCTTTCAAACATTTTCTTCAGTTCCTCGGTGCTTAAGTAGGTCACTACCGGATCAGCAGCTAGCGACCGCTCTTCGTCCTCAATATAGTAGCGTTTGGTCGTTTTTTTGGAGTCAGCAACTTTGGTTTGCTCCATGATTGCTTCCCTTGATTTCAAAATGGTTTTAGGAACAATACCGTGCTCAAGGTTATAGTCTTGTTGTGTTTTTCTTCTCCTGTTGGTTTCGTCAATGGCCAGTTGCATAGATTCGGTGATTTTGTCTGCATACATAATCACTTTGCCATTTTCATTACGTGCTGCACGACCAATTGTTTGTACCAGCGATCTTTGGTTTCTTAAGAAACCTTCTTTGTCTGCATCCAGAATTGCCACCAAAGAAACTTCCGGTAAGTCTAGTCCTTCCCTAAGTAAGTTCACACCTACAAGCACATCGAATATTCCCAACCGAAGTTCACGTAAAATTTCTACACGATCCAGTGTCTGCACTTCAGAGTGAATGTACCTGCATTTTATATTAGCGCGTTCCAGGTATTTGGTCAGTTCCTCTGCCATTCTTTTGGTCAATGTGGTGATCAATACACGTTCTTGCTTTTTTACCCGTTCGTCTATTTCTTCCAGCAAGTCGTCTATTTGATTTTTGCTTGGCCTCACTTCAATTTCTGGGTCTAATAATCCGGTAGGGCGAATCAATTGTTCGATTACCACACCTTCCGATTTTCTTAATTCATATTCTGAAGGAGTAGCGCTTACATAAATCACTTGATTGAGGATGCTTTCAAATTCATTGAAGGTGAGAGGGCGATTATCCATCGCAGATGGAAGTCTAAATCCATAGTCCACTAGATTGACTTTACGTGAACGATCTCCACCCCACATGGCTCGTACTTGTGGTATAGTTACATGACTTTCGTCAATCACCATCAAAAAATCATCCGGGAAATAATCAATCAGGCAGAATGGTCTTGCCCCTGCTTTTCTTCGGTCAAAGTACCGTGAGTAATTTTCTATACCACTACAGTAACCCAACTCACGCATCATTTCAATATCGAATTCGGTTCGTTCTTTGAGTCGCTTGGCCTCCAGGTGTCTCTTTTCATCAGTAAACATTTCCACCTGTAAAACCATGTCATCTTGGATTTCCCTAATGGCTTGCTGCAACATGTCTTTACCGGTTACAAACAGGTTGGCAGGGAAAATGACGGCTACCTTTTCATCCGATATTTTTTTTCCAGTAAATGGGTCAATCAATTGAATGGCTTCGATTTCATCACCAAAAAAATAGATGCGCACCGCGTAATCGGCATAAGCTAAAAATACATCCACGGTATCTCCTTTTACCCTGAAAGTACCGCGCTTAAATTCAGCTTCTGTTCTGCTGTATAAAATATCCACTAGCGCAAACAGCAACTGGTTCCGGGGAATGGTTTCTCCTGCCGTTAACTGAATTCTATTTTTTCCAAACTCCTCAGGATTTCCAATGCCATATATACACGAGACTGAGGCGATAACAATGACATCTCGCCTTCCTGAAAGCAATGAGGAGGTAGCACTAAGCCTTAACTTTTCAATTTCCTCATTGATGGACAAGTCTTTTTCGATGTATAAACCTGAACTTGGAATAAATGCCTCAGGTTGATAATAGTCATAATAGGAGATGAAGTACTCCACAGCATTTTCAGGGAAAAAGTGTTTGAACTCTCCGTACAATTGCGCTGCCAATGTTTTATTATGACTGAGTACTAAGGTGGGTCTGTTGACTTCTGCCACTACGTTTGCAATGGTAAACGTCTTTCCGGATCCGGTTACTCCGAGGAGGGTTTGGTGCTGTTCTCCAGATAATAACCCTGATGTTAACTGCTTAATAGCAGTTGGCTGGTCACCAGTTGGCGAGTACTCACTAGTAAGTTTAAAATCCATTTTCTCTTACGTAGTCGGATTCAGGCTTCAACTATTCCAAATTACCCAGGCTTTTTCAGCCTGAATATGCAGCATTTCTAATCCGTTTTTGAAAGTAGCATTACGCATTTCAGCTTTTTGTAAAAATTGAGTTCGGGCTGGATTATAGATAAGGTCGTAAACATAATGATCTGCCGTTAGCTGATCATAACTAATTGACGGAAACTCACTCGTATTGGGAGACATGCCTAGCGGTGTCGTGTTGATTACCAAATTGCACTTGGATATTCCATTATTTACCTTCAACTCCTCATAGGTATAGTCCCCCTTTTTCTTCTCTCTCGAAACCACTTTGAAGTTAATTTTTAATTCTCGCAAGGCTTGTTGTACAGCTTTTGACGAACCGCCAGTGCCCAATATGATGGCGGAAGAATTTTTAGGTTTAGGAAACCACTTAGTAAGGGTTTCTTTAAAGGCCATGCTATCGGTATTATACCCGTATAGTTTTCCTTCTTTAATTTTGATCACATTTACAGCACCAATCTTTTTTGCAGCATCATCAATTTCGTCAAGAAGCGCAATCACATTTTCTTTATAGGGAATTGTGACATTGAGTCCACATATTTCCGGATTGTCCTTCAGAAGTTGCTTGAGCCCATTGATTTGCTTCAATTCGTATAAATCGTAGTGGTAATCGCGCAGGCCTTCTCTAAAAAACTTTTCATCAAAATAGTTTTTTGAAAAGGAGTGACTAACAGTAAGACCGATTAAACCAAATTTCTTTTCCATTTAGGGTTTTGTTTTAAATGCTAGTGCGAGTTTTTCTACGAAAACAACGATCAGAATTCCAAGTGCAACAAACAATATAGCATGAAATACTTGAGGGTCATCACCTGTTTTCTCAAGGTACTGACCAGGCCAAATACTTTGATCAATATTGGGGACTTGTTCCCCAGTAGTGTTTAGCCTGAATGACATCACTTGTTTCCATGGCCAGACTTTGTTCAAAGAACCAAGCATAAAGCCAGAAAGCAAGGCCAGGGTAGGATATCGATAATGGGTCAGTATCCAACTTAAAAATCTTGAGAAGGTAAGCAGTCCAATTACGCATCCAATAATGAATACGGCAATAACAGCCAGATTCATCTCTACAAGTGATTTGATCATGAATTCATACTTTCCGAGAAGGAGTAATATGAAGGCTCCGGATATTCCGGGTAAAATCATTGCGCAAATGGCCAACGCTCCACAAATAAAAATGAAGAATAAATTTGAGGGAGTTTCTGCAGGTGAAATAATGGTGATCCAATAAGCAAAACCTACACCCACAATCCCAGCAATTACAGCGGAGACAGACCATATTTTCACCTCACGCAAAATAAGAGGTGCCGATATAAGGATTAATCCAAAGAAAAACGACCATACGGGAATTGGAAAGGTTACTAAAAGGTAATTCATCAGCTTGGCCAGGGAAAGTAAACTTGTTACAATTCCACCCAGCACTGTGATTAGGAAGCTTCCGTTTATTTTTACCCAGAATTCGCCAAACTTAAATTGTTTAAGCAATTTGATTGCTTCAACATCCATCTTACGGATGGAGTTGATGAGCTCTTCATAAATACCGGTGATAAAAGCAATAGTCCCTCCGGACACACCCGGTATTACATCGGCAGCTCCCATTCCTATTCCCTTTACATAAAGGAATAAATAATCTTTAAAACGTCTCAATTGAATTAATCAGTGTAAAATGGTGGAGCATTATTGCTCTTCTTCAATTCCAGTCCAAGAAAGTGAAGAAATGTATCTCCTCGTAGTCCGAGTCTTATAGTTTCTAGTGGAATAACTTCATTAGGTGCAATGTTTCCAAGGTTCACATTTGCACCCAGTAGCTTGATAAACCAAACTTGCTGAGCCTTTTGTGGAGCCTCCCATATTATTTTTTCAAATGGAATTTTTGTAAGGATCTCTTGTACCAACCCGGAGCGCACCTCGCCTGTCGCCCTAAAGAGTCCAACGTTTCCGCTCTCTCTTGCTTCACCAATTACTTTCCAGGCACCTGCATCAAGTTCTTTTTGCATGAGATCAATCCATTGATAAGGAGGAATGATTTTTTCAGCATCCTTGGATCCAACTTCTGACAACACGGTTACTTGTTCAGATAATTTAGAGATGTAGTCAAGTTTCTTGTCGTGATCCAGATCAATTGAACCATCAGAGACTTCGGCAAAGGACATATTAAATTTATCCAGTACTTTTCTATAATCATCAAATTGATCTCGTATAATAAAAGCTTCAAAGAGAGTGCCACCAAAATAACATGGTATGCCAGCGTCTTTATAAATTTTAAGTTTTTCTTTTAGTATTGGCGTGACATAGGATGTGCCCCATCCCAGTTTGATGATGTCTATGTGTTCTGCGGAAATAGAAACAAGATCTTCTGCTTCTCTTATACTAAGGCCCTTGTCCATTGCCATAGTATATCCAATTTGCCTGGGCTTTACTGTGCGCTCAGGCAGATTATTTAGTTTGAAATTCATTAGCGGTTTTCTTTTCTAAATTGATCGATAATCTTAAAGAGTGCTTTTTGGGTTTCTGGTTTAGGAAAAAAATCAAAAAGCATACGGTGCCCTTCAAAATCCAAAATTAAGGCATTTTCCAGAAAGTTAAAGGCTTCTTTAAACTTACCATCTTCAATCTGATATACCGCCATCCGGTATAGGAAATCGGATTCATTTGGAATTTCACCTAATCCTCTTTCTAATACTTCAACAGCTTTTGAATATTCTCCTTGCTCATAATATATGAATGACCAATTGAGCCAAATTTCTTTATCAGTTGGGCCAAAATGACTCGCCTCTTCGTATGCACTTATACTGGAAACAGTGTTTCCTATTTTAAATTCTGCATGAGCAGCAGCTTTCCAGTACTCTGCGCTTTGGCTGTTGAGTTTAATGGCTTTGTTAAAAAAATGAAGTGCCTGATACCACTTCTCTTGTTTTTCAAGACAGCTGCCTGCTCCAAACCAGGCTTCATCATAAAAGTCGTCAAGTTTAGCTGCTTTTTGAAAGTATTTTAGACCCAATTCAAATTGGTTGAGGTTTTCGTAAGCTGCACCCATAGAACAATAGACTTCAGGGCTGGGACCTTCTATATCTACGGTTTTTCTAAATGAGTCAAGTGCTTTGGTGTATTGCTCAGTATTTAAATAGGTATTGCCCATATTGAAATAAGCTGAGGCAAACGTATCATCAATGGCTACGGCATATCCATAGGCATCCAATGCGTCCTGATATCGTTCCAGCTTATTGCAAACTATACCCAGGTTGTACCAGGCTGCTGCAGAATAAGGATCTTCATCGATAAACTTTCTGTAGTAGGAAAGGCTTCCTTCCAATTGGCCCACCACATCAAGGCAAAATGCCAATTCATATAATGCGCCTTCGTGAGAAATATTTATTTCTACTGATTTTTTATAGGCATTGATTGCATTATCGTATTCCTCTAGACTTTGATATGACAATCCTATGCTATAGTATAACTCGTCTGCATCGTCATCTGCAAAGGAAAGTGCTTGCTCATACAGGGCAATGGCTTCTCTGTGTTTTCCCTGCAAGGAAAAAATAGAGCCAGCTGAAAAATATATTTCAAGATCAGTGGGATGAAGGTTTTTGGCCTTTTCTAATAACTCCAATGCCTCATCGTACTCTTCCAGGTTAGAAAGGATTTGCGCCTTCACTGCAAGCAACTCTGTGGAGAAAGGATAGAGATCCATTGCCTGATTTACTGCTGCAAGGGCTCTCTTGTGCTTGGCGTGATCCAGGTAATAATCTATGATCGTTTCGTAGGAGTGGATATCAAAAAAATCATTTCTATTCTTTTTGATACTTTCCTCAAAGCGTTTGATCAGCTCTTCCTCTTCTTCTCTTTTCCTGAAATCGTGGGCCATTAGATAAAATGGTTTTCCTAAAGTAGGTAAAAAAATCGTATTTCAAATGAATCCGTTCCTGCAAAGGTAAACCCATAAAACAAGGGTCACAAGCTTGTTAATTCCGATTGTTTATCGTACCGTTTTGTAAATAATGGGAGCAACACCACTCGAGTGTATCATCCAGGGGTCGGAACTGCATTCCCAGCTTTTGAATGGCCTTTTCATTGTCGTAAAAGAATCTTTCATGAGCTGTTCTTGCAGATTGTGGGGTAACCATGGGCTCATTCCCGGTAATCCAGGATCGGGCAGATTCGATCCAGGCAGTGGCTGAAACCAGGGGGCCTGGCACTTTAATCCAGGGTGCTTTTTTGTTAAAATGACCGGCTACTTGAGTCAAAATATCCTTTAAAGGCACCACTCCTCCATTGGCAATATATCTCTCACCACTGGCTTTTCTTTTTAAAAGCAGACTTATCATGGTGACTACATCTCTGGCATCAACATAATTGATTGACCCCTGTGTATAGAACGGTTTGTTTTTCCAAACATACTTGAAAAGCTGTGAGCTGCTTCTGTTCCAGTCTGCCTGAGATAAAATAACCGATGGATTAACAATATCTATTTCCAGTCCTTCTTCCTGACCTCTAAAAACTTCAAGTTCAGCTAAGTATTTAGATTCAGCATAATCAGAATTCAATTTGCTATCTACCCATTTGTTCTCTTCGTTAATATGATAGGTTCCCTTTTGTCTTCCCAGTGCAGCAACAGAGCTGATATGAATTAACCTGGGAATACCTAAACTCAAGCAAGCGTTAACTACGTTTCTTGTACCTTCTACATTTACACGATAGAGTTGTTCTCCATCATTGGATTTGAATGAAACCAATGCGGCTGTGTGAATAACCGTACTCGCACCTTCAAGGGCCTCATGTAAAGCACCTATGTCTAACAGGTCGGCTTCCTTCCAATTGATAGCAAGCTTACCAGTTAATGTTGTATCTGAATGTTCTCTTTTGATTCCAAAAAAAGGAATAGATTCCTCATCTAGCTGATGGGCTATTTTGCTTCCTAGTAAACCATTGGCACCTGTTATAGCAATCATAATGTTTATAAGAACCTGTTCAGTAAAGGCAACTCAAGAGCTCTTTTGAAATACTTGTTCTTGAATGTATCCTTAAGTATATCCATTTGAATTTGATTATGGCAATCACTCCCTAAAAAGTTCACCCAGCCTTTTTCGATAAGTTGAATAGCAAGTTTTTGAATGGGTTTTGAATAAGCACCAATAATTGAGGGAATGTTAATTTGGAATAATACGCCTCTGTTTTTTAGGTCCTCTACCTTTTCAAAATCATTCACCAGATATTGATACCGTTCAGGGTGTGCTAAAACTGGTTTATAACCCAAAGTGGTAACTGAGAAAATGAATTCCTTTAGTTGAAAAGGTTCAGTGAGAAAATTTGTTTCGAATAAGAGATAGTTGTTGCCAAAGGTTAAAAGTTTCTCTCCCTTATTAATTCTTTCTATTAGAGATTCATCAAGGTAATACTCTGCAGCAGCTTCTATTGGAATATTAATATTTTCATTTTTTAAATACTGTCTTAACAACTCTAGTTTCGAGATGATGTCCTCAGGTTCATTGCGATAAAAATCATTCATCACATGAGGCGTGGTGATTATCTTTTTGTAACCTAAATCAATGAATTGTCGAATAAGCTGACCGGATTCCTCCAAAGATTTTACCCCATCATCCAGTTGCGGCAGCAAATGTGAGTGAATATCAGTTTCAAGTGGAGTTGAGCTGATCAGTTTTTTCCTGGTGAAGAATGAGAACACTATATTTTTAACAATTTCTTAAAGAAGCCCTTTTCCCGTTTTTCCTCATAGTATCCATATCCATAAGCTTTCCCATCAGATGGCAGCGCATTTACCACAACTGCTACATTGTCGAGTTTATTTATTTTAATTACCCTGGAAAGATTGTTGATAAATTCTCTTTTAGAATAATTGGCACGGAAGACATAAATAGAAATGTCCGATCTTTTCATAACCATCACACCATCCGTCACCAAACCAACTGGCGGGGTATCCATTACGATAAAATCATACCTGGTTTTAAGGTCATCTAATAACTTACTGAATGTTCCATTGAGCAGAAGTTCGGATGGGTTGGGTGGATGCGGCCCTGCGGGTATGTAGTCGAAGGAATCTACCGAAGTTTTTATTACACATTCACTCCAATCGTGTTTGTTAATAAGGATGGTGCTGACGCCCTTGGATGGATCATCAATTGCAAAAGGAAGATTTTCCTTTGCCTTTCTCATATCCAGATCAAGAAGCACCACTTTTTTATTAGACATGGCCAGAACTCCACTAAGGTTCATCGCCAGAAAAGATTTTCCTTCACCTGAAATGGTTGAGGTTACACTAATGGCTTTTTTATCACCCCCTGAGGTGAAGAAATCCAAGCTGGTTCGAAGCGTACGAATCGCTTCACTTGCCATTGATTTTGGATTTTTCAAAACGATAAGCGGCTCGCTATTTGATTGTCTAAGCACGGGAATGGAACCAAGCACAGGAACAGAAATATTGCGCTCGACCTCCTGAACACTAATTATCTTGTTATTCAGTAAGTATAATATGCCTATAAAAAAGAAGTTAACAACCAAGCTCGCCACAAAGCCAATTCCCAATATCATTAGTTTTTGTGGTGCAATGGGAGTGGTGGGTAATGTGGCGGGAGAGAGTACTTTGAAGTCGGGTGTGTTTCCTGCCTGGGCAATTTCGAACTGTGCTTTGGATTGCATCATCGACAGGTAAAATTCTTCGTATAATTTGTAGAACCTTTGATTTTTTGAGAATTGAGTGTTTTTGTCGGGCATGGAGGCGAATTGTTCTTCCAGCTTCACCTTTTTTCCTTTCATTTCACTCATGCGCTCTAACCAATTTTTTTTAAGGCTGGTCAATTGGTTAAAAACCTGATCCTTCAATGCATTCAATTCATTTTCTTTTTGTTTGAAAGCAAACGTATTTTCATTGTAGGAAAGAGATAATCTATTTCTTTCAAGCAGCAGTTTCTTTAAAGCCTCTAAGTCTTCGTTGAGGTAGGAAGGAAGAAACTGTTTTTGGTTAATTGATACTTCTGGGTTGTTAACAGATAGGTTGTCGATTAATAAATTCAATTCAGTGAGTTTCTTATTCAACTCAAAACGTTGTGAGTCCACCTGGTTGATTTGAAATATTGTTCTTTTTAAGTCTTCGTCAACATTGTTGCTCATGTTTTGCAGCGTGAAGTTTTCAAAATAACTTTCGAAGTCCTCCATTTTACTTTCTACCTGTAAAAGCTCTTTGTTAAGCCATTCTATTTTTTGCTTATTCGTGAGGTTTTTTTGTTCGTTGCTATAATTGATATATAAGGAATCAATTTTACTTACAATGGTGTGTGCTTTCAGCGCATTGAAATCCTTAAAAGTTATTTTGATTGTATTTGCATTAAAGTTAAGAGGTTCAACGGTAAGGTTATCGGACAGGTACTCCAGTAGGGACTCTCTGCTATGGATAATAAAATAATAATCATCGGTGGCAGAGGGATCAAAAGATTTCGCTTTGCTAACTGTAAAAATAAATCCATTGAGATTGATCGGACTTCCGAAGGTTCCATTAATGGGCTTGCCATTTTCTCCAAGTTTTATTTCAAAACCAAGATCGCCAGGTTCAAAGTCGATGTATATGGGGATATCGTAAATATTTGATGGGAAGTTATCAGCGGTAACTTTAATAGGTGAGTACCTGTATTTTTCATCCACTAAAACTTTTCCAATACTGTAATAACCAATGTTGATATCAAGAGAATCTATAACTCTGTTTAAAAAAACTTTGGATTTTATTTGTTCAATTTCACCGGAAATAATATTGAGATTTTGATCTTCAACCAGGGTTTTGATTCCGAGTTCTGTGGCATCCTGCTTTATGTCCAATTTCATTTCGGACTCAGACTCGTAAAGGTCTTTTGTCCATCGAATAGTAAGGTAGGCAGTGAGATTGATAATCAGAAAAATACTAATAATCCAAATAAGATTCTTCCGAATAACGATCTTTAGTTTATTAAGATCAATACCCTCAATGTCAGTTATTCTCTCTGTTTGATCCTGTCTGTTCACGCTACCTTACATTAAGAATAATAACTACTAGTGAAGCAAGACTTACCACAATACTTATAATACTACCGTTTTCACGGATAGCTTCAGTGAGTGGTCTTCTAATAGGCTCTACATAAATAATGTCGCCAGGTTGAATCAGTATGTCACCCTCTTTGTATCCTTCAATGGTACTTAAATCAATCAGGTAAACATCGTCATTTCTCAAAACGCATATATTTTGTGCCTGAGCATTGTTATCAAGTCCTTTTCCTAGCGCCAAAACTTCTGTGAGCCGCATATTTTGATTATCCAGTGGAATGATCTGTCCGCCTGTAGCCCCCAACAGTACAGCTCTTTTATTTGCGAAATGCATTACCACATAAGGATCCTTAAAGTACTTTGCATATTCTGTCTGAACCGATACCTCAGCTTGCCTGAGGGTAAGCCCCTCTAGCTTAACTTCATTGATCAAAGGCAGTTTTGCATTGCCGTTTGCTGTAACCAGATAAGTGATCTTGTTTCTTTCACCCGTCTGTATTTTTGTGTTTGTGAGTTCAGGGTTTGGATCTATAATTCGCTCTCCGTTATTGGAAAACACTTCTATGGTGAGCAAATCGTTTTTTTGAATTTGATAATCTTTGATGGCGTTTATTGCCTCTGGAGAAATCTCGCTGGACTGAAAATTCTCAGGTGTTTTAAACATGAGATTTTGCTTGTAGGAACTGCACGAGAACGTGATCCCAACAATGCTTAACAGTATCAATTTGCTTATCAGAGTGTTCACAAAAATTTAATTTATTCTGGTGAAATTACTGATTTTATCAATAACTCTTCCAGGCTTGGCAGGGTTTGGTCTTTTTGTGAAATGATGGGATTGGCAACTTGCCAATCGATGTTTAACTTCGGATCATTCCACAAAATGCCTGATTCGTGTTCAGGGTGATACGTGTTTGAGCTTTTGTAAAAGAAGTAAGAATCCTCGAGGGCAGAGAAACCATGCGCGAACCCCATAGGGACATACAGCATATTGTGTTTCTCATCGTCCAGAACACACGTGAAGGTTTTGCCAAAGGTCTCAGATCCTTTTCTTATATCAACCACTACATCCAGTACCTTACCCTTGATAACGGATACCAATTTAGCCTGGGCAAAAGCACCATACTGAAAGTGCAACCCCCTAATCACACCTTTTTTGGAGAACGATAGGTTCTCCTGAACAAATTTTATAGAGGGGTCAATTTCTTTAAATGATATATCCTTGTAGAATTCATAAAACCAACCTCTTTTGTCTGGGAAGACTTTGGGGGTAATCTCAATCAGTCCTTTTATGCTGGTGGTTTTTATTTCCATACCCAAAAGTACGGAATTAGGATGCTTTTTGAAGAGATTGAAGGGTTTGCAGGTATTTGTCAATTACTACATTTTCGTTGTATTCCCTTACCATTTTGCTTCTCCCGTTTAGTCCCAAATTCTCCAATACTTCATTGTTAAAAGAGGCCATTGTTACCATCTTTTCAGCCAGATCATCCGAATCTTTTATCCTGCAGAGCAATCCATTTACTTTATCAGTCACTACGTGGTGGCACCCAGGTACATCCGTAGCAATTATTGGTTTTGCTGAGCTTGCCGCCTCTAATAAGGTACGAGGTGCCCCCTCTCTATAAGAAGGAAGGACAATACAATCTGCTTTTTCGATGAAATACCGAACATCATCGGTTGTTCCCAGGTACTCAATAGTCCCTTCGCTTACCCACTGATCAATTACTTTTTCCTGTATACCGCGGGAATGTTCAGGGTCTTTGGCACCAAGGAGCTGAAAACGTGCATTGATTCCGCTTAATTTTAACTTTTTAACTGCTTCTATGTATTCGAGAATGCCTTTGTCTGTTATAAGTCTGGAAATGAGTAAAAACGTAAAAGACTCGTTTCTCTTAAATGCCATGGGCTGGAATTTGTCCAAATCTACTCCAGATCCTGGAATAAGGTCAACTGATTCAGGATCAACGAGTTTCCGCTTTACAAATAGATCGAGATCATCTCCATTTTGGAAAAACACTTTCTTAGGAAACCTGAAAGTCCACTTATAAAGCTGAATGGCAATTGCTGAAACAAGGTTCTTTTTAAGAAATACAGTTCCCAGTCCACATACATTATTGACGACAGGTATTTTTAGGAGTGTCGCGGCAATGGTGCCATACACGTTCGGTTTTACCGTATAGTGAAGAACAATTCCAGGCTTAATATTTCGATAAATTGACCATAATTCGATAATAAGGGCAAAATCCTTTATTGGATTAGCACCTCTGCTATCCATTCTTACTTTATGGTGAATACACCCGGCCTCAACGAGGTGATGTGTATATTTGTCGATGGGGGCTACTGTGTGTACCTCATACCCCTTGGCAATAAGCTCTTTAACAAAATTCAGCCGAAAGTTGTAGATATTCCATGATGTATTTAAAACAATAGCAACTTTCATTTAGCTAATAGGGATTTAGGCGGCTCTGCATTGTGTTATTTGTTGAAGAATATTCAAAACATGTGATAATTAACTTCAAAGACAAATTAATGTAAGTTTGGTGTAATGTATCCCGCAAAACTATATAAAAGTAACTGCCAAAGAACAAACTTTAGAAATATAAATTGATGTTAAAGGAATCTGTATTAACATATTTGCAGATTGGAGAGGTTGAAAATTTAATGAATGAAAGAATCAGAAAATAAGAGTGCAATTCTTGTGGCGGTGGAGACAGGTAAGTTGCAGGAAGAAATAACTATTGAGCACCTTGAGGAGCTTGCTTTTCTTGCAGAAACAGCCGGCATCACTACGGTTGAGAAGTTTACGCAAAGGCTACCCCATCCAGATGTTCGCACATTTGTGGGCAAAGGCAAATTTTCCGAGATCAAGGAATATGTTTTTGAACATGATGTGGATAATGTGATTTTCGATGATGATTTGAGCCCTTCTCAATTGAGAAACCTAGAAAAGGAGCTAAATCCTGCAGACCGTGATTCAAAAGTTCAGGTCTATGACCGCAGTCTTTTAATACTGGATATTTTCCTGCAGCGTGCCCAAACTGCGCAGGCGCGTACCCAGGTTGAGTTGGCAATGAATCAGTACCTTCTTCCAAGGCTTACGCGCATGTGGACTCACCTTGAGCGACAGCGAGGTGGAACTGGAACGCGTGGTGGTGCAGGGGAGAAAGAAATTGAAACCGATAGAAGGAATATTAGAAATCAAATCGCTGTACTTAAGGATGAGCTTGAAAAAATAGACAAACAGCGAAAGACGCAAAGAAAATCCAGGAGTAATATTGTAAGGGTTTCGTTGGTGGGGTATACCAATGTTGGGAAGTCAACCTTGATGAACTTACTCTCTAAATCCAAAGTAAAAGCAGAAAACAAACTTTTTGCTACTGTCGATTCCACTGTGAGAAAGGTGGTGATAGACAATATCCCTTTCTTGCTATCCGACACAGTGGGTTTTATTAGAAAACTACCCCATCATCTCATTGAATCTTTTAAGTCTACGCTGGATGAGGTAAGAGAATCTGATATTTTGTTGCATGTAGTTGATGTGGCACATCCATTTCACAACAATCATATTGAGGTAGTTTCAAAAACTCTAACAGAGATTGAGGCTGGAAATATTCCAACCATTCTGGTGTTGAATAAGGTGGATCTGTTGAAGGAACAGGAACCAGAAGTAAACCTGGATGAGATGAAGCGACTTTACCAGAGCCAGGGTTTTGAAAATGTCGTTTTCGTTTCGGCCTTCACTAAAGAGAATCTGGAAGAACTTAAAAGGGTAATATTTGAGAGGGTTAAAAAAAGGCACATGACCATTTACCCAAACTATATCGGAGGGGACTCGTATCTGTACCAGGATTCAGATTACTCTGTTGAATCGTAAAGGTAATTTTATAACTTTGCAGCCCATTTTATTTGCATGGTTCCGTAGTTCAATGCCCGCCCAATCCGAACGGTGGGAATTTTATTCGACAGGAATCAAGCGGATCGTTCGGGCGGGGATAGAATACCTGCCTGCCGCAGGCAGGGAAGTTTCCTAAACTTCGCTTGGAAATGGTAAAAGAATGGAGGTTTTATAAATTATTGGTCCCGTAGTTCAATGGATAGAATAGAAGTTTCCTAAACTTTAGATGCAGGTTCGATTCCTGCCGGGACCACATGTTTTTCGCCTACGTAGTCCGAAGCATTAAAACAGGTTATCTATACAAAGGTCACAGCCAAAATCTTGAAGTGCGACTGAGACAGCATAATTCTGGAATGACAGAATCAATCAAAAAACAAGCTCCTTTCGAGTTGGTATATTTTTAGCCTTTTGAAATCCCTGGAAAAAGCGAGAGCGAGGCAAAATATTTCAAGAGTGCCGCGGAAGAAGATTTTTAAAATCAAAGATTACTTAAGATCTTAGTTCAATGCCCGATCCGAACGGTGGTAATCTTGTTCGACAGGAATCAAGCGGATCGTTCGGGCGATCCGACTTTGTTACTGGGGTGAATTTACCCAATCAATTTTATCAGGGTGTTTACATTTAAATTTTAAATCTCATCGCAAATATTTATTGCTAACTTTAAGATTGATTAATAGACAAAACTTTCTTGCCCGAAAAGGATATCGATAAAAAATTCAAACTTGCTGATTATAACGATCAGGAAACTTACGCGCATATATTTCCTATTATATATAAGCAGCTTCAGATCATTGCCAGAAGTATCCGCTTTAATTTTAATGGTCTGGAAACACTCAACACGACAGCCATTGTACACGAAGCCTATATTAAATTGGCATCCAAGAGTACGCCCTGGGAAAGTCGGACACATTTTTATAGTGTGGCCGCCAAAGCCATGCGTCAGGTGCTGCTTAATGCCGCGAGGAGCAAGAGTAGTGAAAAGCGTGGGGGAGATGCACTGGTAATTAATATCGATGATGTAGGAGATAATATCATTTTATCTCCTACAGCTTCCGAGAAATTAATTGATTTTGACAACCTGTTAGTAAAGCTTGAGGAAAAAGATTTACTCTATGGAAAAATTGTTGAATGTCGTTTTTTTGCCGGATTAAGTATAGAAGAAACAGCTGACGCTTTACATATATCCCCTGCCACTGTAAAGCGCAAATGGCAACTGGCACGCGACTGGCTATACGTACACCTTCCTAAATAACCTTCACTGATTATGTCTTATTCGATGGAGTTATTGGAAGATATTTACGAACAATGTTTAGCATTGGCTGAAACAGAACGTGAAGCTTATGTAGATCAGGCTTGCAAAAACAATGCGCCACTGCGAGCCATGCTGACTCAAATGTTGCTGAATAGAGAAGGCGCTGCGCTCCATTTTCAGGAATTACAAAGGACTATTATGGAAGGCATTCAGCCTGACCAAAAGCCTGTTTTGAACGAGGGTGAAATAGTGGGCAAATATCGCATTGTTCGCCTGCTGGGTAGTGGGGGAATGAGTAATGTTTACCTGGCCGAACGAGCTGATGGTGAATTTGAACAACTGATTGCGGTCAAATGCTTTTTAAGTAAAGATGTGTCTGAGGGCAGCAAGTTGGTTAAGAAGGGTGAGCAACAAATTCTTTCGAAATTGGAGCACCCCAATATTGCCAGGATTCTGGACGCTGGAGTTACACCCAATGGAGTCCCGTATTTTATGATGGAATACATTGATGGGATTCCTGTTGATGTTTTTGTTCAAAGGTCTAATTTCAATCTTAAGCAAAGACTTTTAATTTTTCAGCAGGTAGCAGAATCTGTGGCTTATGCACATAGCCGACTGATACTTCACCTTGATATTAAACCGCACAATATTCTTGTTAATAAAGCAGGGCAAATTCGCCTATTGGATTTTGGTATTTCTTCTTCGATAGATGTAAATGAAGAGTGTGCTAGTGCGTTTGTTGGTACACCTTCAATAGCTGCACCCGAACAAATAGAAGGTCAACAAGTAACTGCTGCTACGGATGTATATCAACTTGGCATATTGTTGCATCAGCTTATTGCCGACAAACTACCCATTGCTACAACCGAAAATGAGGAACGCGAACTGACTCGAAGGGAGTTCTCAGCCGTAGCGACAGAGAAAGTAATCGCTACTGAAATCGATTTTGAGTTGACGGCTGTAATCGAACATTGTCTGGAAAGAAATCCACAAGACAGATACCAGAGTGTAGTATTGTTATTGCAGGATGTTCAGAATTATTTGTCGAATCATCCTGTTACTGCGGTAAATCGTGGATCAGGCTACACTGCATTAAAGTATTTGAAGCGCAACAGAATGGCTGCGGTCAGTGTGGTCTTGATTTTTATTTCATTGCTGACAGGGACAGGGTTTAGCTTGTGGCAAGCTCGTAAAACCAAAACTCAGCGTGATCTGGCCATTAGTAATGAAAAGGTGGCTACCGCCAATAGAGATTTTTTGATTGACTTATTCATGGAAGCCAATCCATCCATTGCAAAAGGGGACACCATGACTGTTTATCAATTTCTTGATAAAGCCTTAGAAAAAACAGATACCTACAAAGGATCGGCTGAAATAAAACTTGAATTGCTAACTACTCTTGGCAGGTCGTACCGTTCGATGGGTAATTTTGGAAAATCCAGAATAGCCCTTGAGAAGGCTTATGCTGTTGCTAAAGATTCGTCACTACAAATTTCTCCCGCTTATATCCGTGCTGTTGAGCAACTGGGGCTTTATCAGCGTGACATAGGACATTATGATTCTGCGCGTATTTTATTAAACGAAGTTTTGTCGATGTATGCAGACATCAACTATCCGGAAGTAGATAGTTTTTATACGGCATCTCTTAAATATCTTTCTTATGTCTATAAAACTGAGCAGAAATTGGATACGGCTAAGCATTTAATCGAGAAAGCTATTCGTTTAGAGGAGCAACTGTGGCCAGACCGTAATAATATAAACCTTGCTGAAAGTTATTATATACTGGCCGCCATTTATAATGATCAAAGTCATTTTGAAAAAGCAATAGAATACCAGACAAAATCACTGGATCTATGTGAGTCACTTATGGGATTGTATTTCCCCGGTACGTTATCGAACATAAATATGTTGTCAAGTATTCTTGCAAATGCAGGTAAATTAGAAGAAGCTTTGTCTTATAATATAAAAGCAAAGAATATTGCACTAAAATTGTTTGGAGATGTTCATCAGGAAACAGCCACGATTATAGACAATTTGGGAGTTGCACATTTTAAACATGAACGATATGACAGCGCACATTATTATTTTAGGAATGCGCTTTCCGTTCGCAATAAATTGTATAACAACGATTTAAATATAAGAACTCATTCATCATATAATAACTTGCTGTCGCTATTTGCAACCACCGGTGAACACGATTCTGCGAAAGTTTACCTCAATAAAGCGTTGCGAGTTAGTGCGTCTGGTAAAACAAATGCCAGACAAAGATCAAATACACACAAATGGGCAGGTTTTTTCTACGAACAGATTCAGGATTACCCACTTGCGAAGAAACATTATCAAATATCATTGACTGAATATCAGTCCTATCTACCCAACGATAACAGGCAGGTGATAAAAGCGCAAAAATCATTGGATGGGGTAGACTCCCTGGCACGAGAAGTGGTATTAAAAAAAGGCGGACTGTTAAACAGCCCGCCTCAGAAGAAAACTAGTGCAACATATTAATTGCAATTAGTTTTAATCTGCCAATGATCTATTAATCCTGACGCTTATTGCCTGATGGATTATTACTGAATGTATTACCGCTGTCTACTAATGTAATGGAGCCAGATGTTGTCCATATTCCGTAGGTTTCACTATTGGATATGATACTATTGGTTATGGTTAGTTTGGCCCCAGGGCTACTGCCAAACATGTAGATATTAGCACCACGTCCACCAGTGCTGCCACCATAAGATACTTCTGCATGATTAATTAAGTTCTGAACTGATGGTGAGGCAATTTCAAAACCAAACCATGCGCCAGCAGCAGCAGTCAGTCCGCTAAATTTAATTTTATTGGATGGGGTACCGTCTGCGATAATCGCACCGTCAGATGTTACCCAAAGCCTTAATCCACTATTGAACAAACAGGTTACTCCAGCTTCAAAGGTAACTGTAGTGCGAAGTTCAGCGCTGCTATAAAAATGATAAGGGATACTTAAGGCAGGAATGGTCCCTGCATTGTTAAATCTGGCGTTGGTATTTCCAGCAGAAGCCACCTCAATAGCTTGTATTCCATTGTTTGTGAATACCGAATTCTTATCCAAAACATAAAGATTTTCAGCACCTATCCGCATCGGTGCTTTATCGTTGTTATTAAAATTATTTTTTTCAAAAGCAGAGATAACGCCTGTGTTTCCATCAATGTAAAAGGCATAGCCCGCTGATTGGGAGATGCTGGTGTTTTTAATACTCAATTTTGCTGAAACATTGCTTTGTAAGTGGATTGCCGTTTTTTGTCCGCTTAATTCTGAACTACCGGCATGTAGTATATCTACATAATCAAACTTATTATTCACATTGTTAGAAGCAATACTAATGCCTTTCCAGCTGCCTTTTACTTTATCGATACCGCGAAATATGATATGTTTGGAACTGGTTCCTTCTGCTTTTAGATAAGAGCTGTTTCCGTTAAACCATAAGCGTACATCTGCTCCAGACTCTACCACTACACCAGGATCAAACGTAACGCCAGCAGTTACTTGTATGGTATTGGGCGCATAGTAATCGGGATAAGCAGGGTCATTAAAGAGATCAGGATAAACAGTATTTTGGTTTATTGATGTAGGTAATTTACCTCCGATGTAGAGTGTAACTATACCAGATGCGGTTCCACCGCGCGTATCATTTACTTCAATTTCTACTTTGTATAAACCTGCAGTAGTCGTGGTAAATGTTGCATTTAAATTACTGGTATTGGTGAGATTTGCAGCAGTTCCACTGGGCGATTCTATAATATTCCAAGAGAAATCAAGTGCATCTCCATCAGGGTCAGCAGCAATCACTGTGATGGTCTTTTCTTCCCCGGTCATTCCTATGATATCATCACTTACCTGAATAGTTGGTTGACTATTAGGGGGTTGTGGATCATCATCCGAGCAGGAAGTGTAAACAAAAGCCAATACGATTAGACAAAAAATTTGAATTGAATGTTTCATAAGTAGTTTAAAGTTTTCTTCTACAACACAATACACCAATTATATTGAAAGTGGCTCACAAAGGATAAATAACTTTGAAATAGAAAATATTTATGAGGGAAAACTCCTCAGCAATTATTTTCCGAAATTAGGAGAGATAAATTTACCGAATGGTATAAGTTGTATTTGTACTACAAGTAAACATCAATGGCTAAAAATTTTTACTAAAGTACTTTGTTGAATACTCCTCTTAAGTCATCAAGCGAAGGCATACATTGAATTGCTGTTTTTTTCTTTACAATAATGGCATTTAAGCTATCAGGAATGGTAATCGATTGGCCAATTGATTCGCTTACCGTTTCACTGAATTTAGCGGGATGTGCTGTTTCTAAGAATATGCCAGTCTCCGATTCCTTTAACTCTTTTTTAAGACCCATGTAGGCACAGGCTCCATGCGGATCAAGGGTATATTTCGTTTTCTGATATACCTCAGCAATACAGTTTTTGATTTCACTATCACTAAACGAATACCCTATGAGTTTATCTTTTACGCGATCATAGTTATGATTAAAAATTTCAAGTACCCTGGCAAAATTGCTGGGATTGCCTACATCCATAGCATTGGCCACAGTGAGCACCGAGGGTTTGCTTTCAAATAATCCGGTGTGGAGATATTTTGTAATAACATCATTACTATTAGACGCAACCACAAATCGATTTACAGGCAAGCCCATTTGCCATGCGATTAATCCGGCCGTAAGGTTACCAAGATTGCCACTGGGCACAGATACGATAAAAGGTTTTGATTTGTCTTTGATCTGTTGATAAGCAAGGAAGTAATAAAATGATTGAGGTAATAATCTTGCGATATTAATCGAGTTTGCCGAGGTTAAACCGTACTTAGCCTTTAACTCGCTGTCGGCAAAGGCCTCTTTAACTAATTTTTGACAATCATCAAAAGTTCCGTCTATCTCTAATGCGTGAATGTTCTTTCCCCATGTTGTAAGCTGTTTTTCCTGTGTCATACTAATTTTACCGGAAGGGTAGAGTATGACGACATTGATTCCTTCAACATCATAAAAGCCACTGGCAACTGCCCCACCCGTATCACCAGAAGTGGCAACAAGGATGGTTGCTGATTTTGATTTCTTCTCTAAAAAAAAACGAAGGACTCTGGCCATAAACCTCGCACCTATATCTTTGAAGGCTAATGTCGGACCATGAAAAAGTTCTAACGAATAGATGTCCTTTTCAACCTTAACTAATGGAATAGAAAAATTCAAAACCTCCTTTACAATTTGTTTGAGCCTTTCTTCTGGAATTTCATCTCCTACAAATTGTTTGGCAACTTGAAAGGCAATTTCATCGGGGTTTAATTCCTCTATAGTTCTGAAAAATGAAGTGGACAACTTTGGGATAGATGCCGGAAAATATAAACCATTGTCTGGTGCTAATCCTTGCAGTACAGCTTCCTCAAAACCTACTTTCGGTGATTTTCCATTGGAACTATAATACAACATCAGTCAATGATTTCAATTGTTCCTTTTTTATTAATAGGGGAAATGTAAGTGTCAAATGGTATGTTAAAATTTTGATAACTGCGTTTCATTTCCTCAAGTACTTTTTGTGCCGAAGCCTCACCCTTACAAAGAGCAAAAACTGACGGGCCTGATCCGGAAATGCCAGCCCCCAGTGCTCCAGCATCCAAAGCAGTTTGTTTAAGTTCTTTAAATCCTGGAATGGTAGCAGCTCTTGCGGGTTCTACGATTATATCAATCATAGATCGGCCAATCAGATCATAATCGTGTTGTAACAAACCCGCTACAAGTCCTGCCAAATTTCCAGTCTGTGTCACTAAACTTTTAAGTGGCACTTGAGCGGGAAGAAGCTTTCTGGATTCAGAAGTTTTTATTTGTACATCGGGATGGATAACCACCGTATACAGTTCTGGGGGAGCTCCCAATTGCACTACATCAAGGGGATCGTTACTGCGTACTATTATAAAACCCCCAAGTAGGGCTGGGGCAACATTGTCGGCATGGAAGGCACCACTAGCAATTTGCTCACCCTGCATGGCAAATGGAATTAAGTCAAAAGTATTTTTGATGGGAGCTCCAAGTAATTGGTTGGTGGCAAAAGTTGCAGCCACAGCACTTGAAGCACTTGATCCTATTCCGCTGCCTGCTTTTATGTTTTTATATATAGTAAGGTCTATACCAATTTTAGAATCAACATGATTTACCAAAGCCTGAGCCGCAACTGAGGCTACATTTTCTAATGGGTTAAGGGGGATGGAGTCGCTTCCAACTATTTCTTTAATTCGCACGCCTGGTCTTGCACTTTGTTCTGCGAGAATAGTATCCCCAGGCTTTTCAATGGCAAAACCAAGTACATCAAAACCACACGTAACATTGGATACCGTTGCAGGGCTATACACCCTTATGGATTTACTCATCATTAAAGTTAATACACATTTACTTTACCGATGCAAAGATAAACGCATTCTCCGGAGGAAGGGCGAGATTGCACTAAAAGTGAGTACTACTTGTTCAAACTCCTAAGTCTTGCCAGTTCGGCTTCCGATGCAATAAACCCAAACGAAGCAAAACTGTTTCCGGAAACTACCTTTTCGAATATCTCAACGGCCTTGGTGGTATCTCCATTATAAAAATACCAGTTGCCTACTCCATAACCTTGTGTAGCCAGGGATAGGTCGTAATCTTCTGCATTGGGGTTTACTGTCAGCACATCTTCGGGTTGCAGTTTACCCTGATACATTTTTAAACGCTTGTAGTAAGAATCGTTTTCAATGATTGTCATCGAATCAGTTATGTTCCCCAACAATCCATCGGCCAGTTCATCTTTTCCCTGGCGTTTATACGTCATGTAAAACCAATCGATTGTGGCCACCAGTAGGTCATCATTATAACTTGCTTTCAGGCATTCAATGTAGGCTTGCTCAGCTTTTTCGAAGTCGCCCTTAAGGTAATGCGCCAATCCAAGGTGGTACCATATATTAAACTGTGTGGAGGATAGCGGTTGGTTAAGTTTATTGGGGGCACCATCTGGTTCAATTTCAGGCGGGTGGGGGGACATCAATTGAGATGCTTTTGTTAAATCGTCAATGGCCCTGTCAAACAGGCGCATGGATATAAATCGATGACCGCGATGTCGCAATAGCTTGTATGATTGGGGGTATTTGTCAATTCCCTCGCTCAATACATCTATTGATTCATTAAACCTGGATAGGTATCCAAGTCTTCGTCCATACCAAATGTAGTTATCTTCGGATGGATCATTATTGAAGTTGTTTTTGGCAACTGACAGATTGCTATCCAATTTTTGTTGTAATTCAGGACTTCTCTCTGGTTCAAAATATGTTGTTCCGAGCAATGAAACGACCTCTGGAGCCTTCTCTACCTTCTCCTCTTTGGGTGTAGAACATGAAACTAATAACGAAATTGCTAATGCGGATAACACTGCTTTTTTCATAAAATATTCAAAATTAAAAATGATAATTGCTTTAAGCACTTGAAGCTAATCAACCTTTGTGAATAAACGAAATGACAACAAGTAGCCGGTTTTATTTAGGTTTGAAGTGCAGTAATCCCATAAACAAACTGGTAATTGAACTCTTTTAATTATTTTTAAACAAACAATACTAATTATGAAAAACGTTGCACTGCTCCTGATGCTTTTTACACTCTCTGTTTCTGCAATAGCTCAAAAATCAAAAAAAGATGTTATTAAAGCGATTGATTCTAAAGGTGAGGAATACGCTGCAATAGCAATGAAAATATGGGATTATGCAGAGGTAGGTTTTCAAGAGACTAATAGTTCTGCGCTATTGCAGGAGACTTTAACCAAAAGTGGTTTTAAAGTAGAGAGCGGAGTTGGTGGAATGCCTACCGCATTTATAGCCAGCTATGGTCAGGGCAAACCTGTAATTGCGATACTGGGAGAGTTCGATGCTTTACCTGGGATTGCTCAGGAGGCAGTTCCTGAGAAAAAACCTATTGAAGGTCAGATCGCAGGCCATGCATGTGGCCATCATTTATTTGGTACTGCCTCAGCAGCATCGGCCATTGCAGTTAAGGATTGGCTGATCGCGAATAAGAAACAGGGAACCATCAGGTTTTATGGTACACCTGCAGAAGAAGGTGGTTCGGGAAAAGTATATATGGTCCGCGAAGGATTGTTTAAGGATGTAGATGCCGTTATCAACTGGCACCCTGGCGCGGGGAATAGTGCAAGTCCAGGAACTTCACTTGCCAATAAAACGGGAAAATTCAGATTTTATGGAGCCGCGGCACACGCAGCTGCAGCGCCTCATCGTGGTAGATCAGCCCTGGATGCAGTGGAGGGCATGAATGTGATGGTAAATATGATGCGCGAACATGTAACTCAGGAAACGAGGATTCATTATGTGATCACGAAAGGAGGCGAAGCTCCTAACGTTGTACCTGCGTTTGCAGAAGTGTATTACTACGTTCGTCACCCTGACCGTGCTGAAGTAAAAGATGTATGGGAAAGGATAGTCAACGCGGCTAAGGGTGCAGCTTTGGGTACTGACACAAAGGTCGAAATAGAAATTACTGGTGGTGTCCATGATTTGCTTCCCAATGAAACATTGGCCAAAGCAATGTATGCTAACCTGAAAGAAGTGGGTGGCTATACCCTGAATGATGAGGAAATGAGTTTTGGTGCAACTATTCAAAAGTCCTTTACGGGTAAAGTTCCTCCGTTAAGTACAACACAAAATATAGATAACTATCAATTGAGAGCAGGTACTGCCTCCACCGATGTTGGCGATGTGAGCTGGGTAGTACCCACCGTTGGGATGTCGGCTGCTACATGGGTACCCGGGACTGCGGCTCACAGCTGGCAGGCCGTAGCGGCTGGGGGAACGAGCATTGGAGTCAAGGGGATGATGATTGCAGCAAAATCCATGGCGCTTATGGCTATCGACCTATATTCAGATTCAAAGCTTCTTGAAGAATCCTGGAAGGAGTTTAAAGCTAAAACAAATGACTTTAAGTATGAGGCGTTGATTGGTGATAGACCACCTGCACTGGACTATCGGAAGTAATCCTAATTTATGAAGAAACAAATTTGGCAACCTCATTAAAAAATTTTTCATGGTCTTGCCAGTAGTTTCGGCTGTATATTCTCATATACTTCCATTTCTTTTTTTCAAATAAATTGGGCATGGAGGCATGAAGATCTTTCGCTGAAGGGTTTTGCCTGTATAATTCGTCATCGGTAAGAATGAGGCCAACGTTGTTGTTTTCCAGTGGAGCTGAAACGTCAGCAAATGGGAGCACATCTTTCATGAATTGTTTATCTGGAAATTTCTCTGTGCCCCATGATTCAACAATATCTTTAAGATACCAATTTGTTTTGGTGTTATTATTAAAATTTACGAATGGTTTAAAACGCCCATCTGCGACTTCTTTAATGTACTGAAGATATTTTTTTAACAGCTTAGGGCCCTCATTTTTTGCTTCTTCTACCTGAAGTTGTTCTGGCCAGATGCTGGTTACCACAATAATTTTTTCGCGAGCTCTTGTAATTGCCACATTCAATCTATTTTCACCTCCGGCCACGCTCAGGCTTCCGAAGTGGAAATGCAATTTTCCTTTCTTGTCGGGGGCATAACCAATAGAGAAGATGATAATGTCCTTTTCATCCCCCTGAACGTTTTCGATGTTTTTTACAATAAGCGTATCGGGAAATGAAATTTGTTGTTCACTGAATGCAGCATCCAGCAAATCTAAAATCAGCATTTGCTGAGGTGAGTTGAAGCATACAATTCCTATCTCTTTGTCAGGATCGGATTTCACCATTTTCAATACCATTGCCACTATTTCATGGGCTTCAATTTCATTGGTATTATCCTCCCATACACCATCCACTTTATGATAACTGACAGGTGGCTCCATTGGGTTAATGTGATCAGCATCTGGGAGCAGGGTGAGTTGTCCATCATAGAAATATTGATTAGAAAAATCAATTAACTCCAGCGACTTGCTTCTGTAATGACTGCGCAGGGGCAGCTGCATCAAGTACCTGGACGAAAGCGCCAACAATGAATCTACTTCGAGATCAGGGTCTTCCTCCGTTTCATCTTGCCATCTGATACGATATAAATCACTTGGCTTTAATTGCTTGTCGTCACCTGCTACAATGGTTTGTTTTCCTCGGAACATAGAAGGTATTCCGCGCTCTGCAAAACATTGGGATGCTTCATCAAAAATTACAATGTCGAACATTTCCTTTAATGGAAATACAGCTGATACTGACTCTGGCGAAGCCAGCCAGCATGGGAGTAATCTAAAAACTTCATTTTCAAATTCTGAAATGAGTTTTCGGATAGGCCAGATTCTTTTTTTCTTGGTAAGTTGGTGATGAAGATCACGATAGGTTACCCTATTGTTAAGCCTGTTGAACTCGAGGTCATCAGCAACGCGTTCTCTTGCGCGCAACAAAATGATCTCATTGCTTATCTTTTGTTTTTCAAGAATAAGATCTTGCAACTCCGATTCTAATAAATGGAGTTTACCGGAAGAGACCATTCTAAGAACGGGAAACTTTGTTTCCATATGATCAATCCAGGCCAGGCAAAGGCTGTTGATAAAAGTTCTCAGAATGGTTTCGGGTTGCCAATTGGAATGTGCCTCATGCAATTTGGAGACAGTATTTCTTTCATCTGGAGTAAGTCCCTCTTTAATAGTATCAAATTCACAGAGTGCATCAAAATCATTAAGTAAACTCAACCTTAAAGCTTCACTCTTGTCTGGCTGTTGCGTGAGCGTTGCAATTTGATTGGCGCTTAGGTAGGCACTCCATTTAATTTTTGTAGCAGGTAAAAAGGAAAGGATTTGGAATAATTTTTTTATCCTTAATTCCATTTCTGAGTGACTTAAGGTGGAAAGCTTAATGAAATTGCTGATACCCCTTATCGATCTGAAAATTAGTTTTGCTTTGATTGCATTCTTTTGGCTACTGAACCAGCTCTGGATTTCTCTTTCATTTATTTTTTCGGGCACATTTTTCAGCCAGGGCTTTGTTTTGAGTTTTGAAAGATTGTGCTCATAGTTAAGCCTGCGGTCGAGCTTCGCTTCTAACTTTTTGAATCCGTTGCGATTATTTTCAAGGGCATTACCCACTAATGCGCGCTTTATTAAAAATTTATCTTTAGAAAAGAGTTCCCAGCGAATCAGTCCTATTAAACTTCTTCTCGCTTTCATACTTCTGTACAGTGCCTGTTGCAGTGTTCCCAGTTGACTGGTAGGAAGTGACGATTCTGGCCCATCTTCTTCAAAGCAAGAAAGTAAAAGACGCTCGATGTTGGCTAGCCAAAGTCCACTGGTTTCGTCATCATCTTCTTCGATCATTTGCTGAAAAAAGAAAAATGTTTTTTCATTATCCAGTTGCACCAGCATCTCATTTATCTCTTGTTCCCGCTCCAGCAGTTCTTCGCATTGCTCCCAGTCCAGTTTTGCGCCTACCTCAGTCTCAAGTTGTGTGAAGAGGTTGTTAAGTACAACGGGTATTTCAAGGAGGATTTTCTCAATCTCTTTGAGATTGGTTATACCCAGGCCAACAAATGGTTTACGGTCGCGCCATATATAGCTATCTTGGCTGAAGGTTTGAGCATAGAAAGCATAGGCCTTTAGCCTTGTGTTAAAGGAATTGATGTTATCTAAAGGAAAATTTTGATATTCTTGTTTCAGATTTACAGAGGCCTCGTTAGGGTTTGATCTTAGGTAAAGCTCCTTAATGCTTACTCCGGATTCTGAATCATTAAAGAGTGCCTTTTTAAAATCTTCCAGCTCCTCCGTGATCTGATCTATTCGGTGGCAAACCTGCAAAAACTTCCGATTGAGTTGTATAGCATCCAGGCTATTATTTTTTGACTTGTATTCATCAACCCGATCTATTTGTTTAGCACTTTTAGCATAGATTTCTTTTCTGTCATTTTTGAAGTCATGAACAAGTGCCAGAAAATCCGTGAGCTGGAGGTCTTTAAGACGGGCATACACTACATCGAGTGCTGCTCTTTTTTGACATACTACGAGCACCTTTTTTCCAGTTGCAATAGCATCCGAAATGAGATTACAGATGAGCTGAGATTTTCCGGTACCAGGGGGGCCTTGCACCACAACTGAATATCCAATTTTAGTTGCTTTCAGAATATTTTCCTGCCACGCATCCAGAGGAAAGCCTGTGAATAATTTTTCTTCTTTCACAAGCTGAATGAAATTTGTAAAGAGTAATGATTGTTGCTCAGCCTGGTTCTTGCTCATAAAAAACTCCTCAAGACTTGCTATTTTGTTTCCTTCAATCAGTTCTACATAATCTGGAACTAAATAAGAGCCGGCTTGCGGAAAAATTCCCAGCACAGCTTCTGGAAATAATTTTAATTCACCATTACCATGCAGTTCTTCAAATTCTGGTTGTGTAAAGCTTTTAAAAAAATCCAATTCATCCCGATAATTGTCTGGATTGAAGTGGATATCTATTGAACTCTTCTGGAGCAATTGATAGAGGGCAGTGCGAAAAACCGTGCTGTCATCGTCTGTTTCTTCAAAAGTTTCCTCCAAAAGAAAGTCCTCTACCTGAATTTTATTATAAAAGGAATAAGCTAGAAGGAATGATTTATTGAAAGTGATGTCTGCGTCTTCCCGTTGGCGAATTATCCAATTGTTATTCTCTAATTTTATTTCAACTGGGATATACAGCAGGGGCGCCCTTACCTTGGTTCCATCCATGAATTTGCCTCTCGCGAAAGGCCAGCCTATGTGCAGATCTTTTGAGCCTCGTTCTTCAAAGATTAATTGATCTAATCGTTGAATGCGTTTAATTTTTTTACTGGCTTCATTGCTGGCTTCCATCCGGGTATCAACCAGTGGGCAAAGCGGTTTGGGCTTGCCCGCTATCAGGGCCTCTAGGATTGAGAATGATTTTTCTCCATTAAGTTGACTTAATGTGTGTAGGTCGATGAATTGCTCCGAATTTACCCTTGGCAGGTAGATAGAGCGGCTATTCCCCGAAAGGTTAGTGAGCTTGCGTAAATACGAGTTGAGTGCATGATGCTCCTTACGTGCCATCTATTCCATTGTCAAATACGGCCTGATGCGATCAAATACGGTTTGATCGATCAATTCAATTTTCAAAAGGTCGGCAATCTCATTGAAACTTCCATGCTGAAAACGATAAGCAACAATAGATTTGGCAATTTTTGATCGAATATATGGGTGATTGGATAGATCCGATTCAGAGGCGGTATTAATATTGAGTAGAGTTGGGCTAAATGATGGGTCTATATAAAATTGGGTATTCACCATTTTCACCACTGTTGTGTCTAATCCGTACACTTCTTTGAGCTGATTTTGATCTACGAAACCACCCAATGCCGATCTGTATTTTATAATCCTGCTGGCCAAAACCGTTCCGATCCCTCTGATTTGTTTTAGTTGGGTTGTATCTGCCAAATTCAAATCTTGAAGTATAACAGGAGCTCTTTTCTTGCTGTCTGGTTTTTTGTATGGAATACTATCTGTTAAACGCGATTCCCTGGGTTTGATATGGATGAAAGGATATAATCGTTTTAATAGGGTGGAGTCCATCCCATAAATCTTACCCAGATCATCTGGCGTTCTAAAGCTGCCACCTTTGGAACGATAATTTATAATACGATCTGCCAAATAGGTGGGCAACCCAAGTGAATCAAAGTCTTTTTTTGCGGCCGTATTGGGGTCAAACGCAAATAAGGTAATGGTATTGTTTTTCTTTTCCCTAACTGGATTAAAGTCCCATTCCGCCAGGAGGCTATCAATTTTCGACTGTTCCTCCTCATTTGAAATTTTGGATGGAGGGAAAAATGTTATGTAAAGTGGGTAAGAAAATAGAATCAAAAGCATGGCAGGGAGCAAGATCAAAAACCCATTGGTTTCACTTTGTGAAAAACCAAATACATTTCTTATCCAAAATCGAAGACGCTGCATACGGATATCTCCTTCTTAAAAATAGGAAATTGCTGACTTTTGGAAAAGAAATGATTATGAAATAATCAGGAAAACAAGGTTTTTGTGATTCCTAGGGTAAGGGCATCCTTTATTTTGGTAAGGTTACCAATGAATTTCTGGCTAATTTCTATTTCAATACCCAGGTACTGATTATCCCCATAAATGGATCTTAAATAACTGGTAAATCCATCATCAATACCCAGATAGGGCTCGTTGTGTCGCACCTTTATATCATCCACTATAGAAGTAAGTTCATTTTGTAAGTTTTGACAAAAATGGTGCTCCGATGGCCTCTCCGGGTCGTATAAAAGCCCCAACTCTACCTTTCTTTTTTTTCCGTGATAAACAGGAGTAAAAGAATGGATGGAGAGGTGCAGAACGGGTTTTGGAAGTTGTTCAATTTTAAGTTGAACGAGCTGCCGATAAGGGTAATAAATTTCGTTGATCAGAATGTCTTTTTCATTGTCATTCAGATGTGCAGTGTATCGGGAAAAAAGCTGTGCGCTATTTAATGATCGGTTAGTTTCAATAAGTAATCGCGTGGTATGACAACCAATTGGTGTAGTATTCAAGCGCTTTCCAAGGTACTGTGCAACATCCCAGGCGCCAGGGTCCCATCCTTCGTGGGAGTTGAGAACATTTTCAGAATTACTGAATAAGGATTTATACTTTTTGGGAACCAGTTTTCCTGCATGCTCACAGGTGATGAGTAAAGCATATGACATAGCACAACAACTACAGGATGAACATCTTGTTTTGAGCAAGGCATCCACACAATTTGCGATAGGTATTTTTAATTGATTCTTCGGAGGTGTCTTGTCCTAATGCCCTTATAATTCTGTCGGAAAGAGTTCCTTCATTCAGAATCACCGAAAGTTCAGGTGTCCACTTTTCCAAAGCAGAATTACCGGACTTCACGAGTTTATCCATTACAGTTTTCCATACATCAATTGCTGTCATGGAGCCTGCCTTTATACCAAATGCAGCAAGAAATTCAGGATGACTTACCTCTGTCTTTTGGCCTGTCACCATACATTTTTCGAATAGACTGGCCAGTGGATCGGTTTTCATTTTCATCTGCTCATCGAGACTGATAAATTTTTCACGGACGAAGGCTTTAATGGTTTCGATTACCAAACTAATAATTGCCATATCAGCTGTTGGGCATTCCTGAATATCCATTAACCTAATTTCGATTGAGCCGCGATCGAAGCGAGGAATGGCACCACGGGAATTTACCCAGATGGGATTGAGTACATTGTCCGGATCAAAAGGAGCGATGTCTGATTTGATCTTTTCATAAATTGTATTAAGATAGTTGCGCTTTGAAAAAATAGCTTCTGGAATCACTTTGCCTGTAATAGAGGGTATACGTGCCTGATTGGTTTTGTAATATTTCAATCGGGTGTCCACCATGCCGGTAAGTTTGCCATCTAAAATCGGTGAGGAGGCACAAAGCGCGGGGAGAATAGGAAGTACTATTCGAACGGCTGCATGAAGTTTGGCAAATTCTTCATCATCATAAAAAGGTAAGTTGAGGTGAGTACTTTGAAGGTTAGACCAGCCGTGGCCTTTTGAATTAAATATTTTATCATAGATCTGATACACTTCATTGTTATCGTGCGGCCAAAGTTTTGCCTCTTCCAGTGGGTTCATAAATGGATGTGCCGCTGTAGGCATAAGCATAGCATTCCATTTGTCAAGAATGGCGTTGATTCTTTTCACATTTTCAGCAAAACCATTTTCTAATGCGTTAAAGTTAGATTCAGGTTTCGAAGACTTGATCTCCACCACGTGGAGAACCAACTCGTTGGACCAGGTAACGATACCATTTTCAAAATCGCTGCCATATTCTCCTAACTCATGTTTTAACAACTCGTCAGTAACAGGCTTTACAGCCAGTGTATCTTTGTCTACTAGCATGTATTCCAGTTCTATACCATAGCCCTGGAACAGGTGGATGCGGGGTGGTTGCGTCATTTTTCTGCCTTAATACGATTTAGAAACACTTCCATTATGGTGGTGTATAATTTTTCTTTCAATGCCTTGTCTTCTACTCCTGCATCTATATTCGGATTGTCGTTGACCTCAATCACATAAAACTTTCCGTTTACTTCTTTCATATCCACTCCGTAAAGGCCACGGCCAATCAGGCTGGTCGCCTTAAGGGCAGTTTTTAAAAGGCCAGAAGGAGCCTGATCTACAGAGAAAGATTCGAAGTTGCCTTCTTTGGAGTCTTCCTTTTTGGCACTCCAATTTACAATTTGCCAATGCTCGGAAGCCATAAAGTATTTGCAGACATAGATCACCTGACCATCGATAATGCCTACCCTCCAATCGAATGGAGTAGGCAGGAACTCCTGAGCAATGAGCAAATCCGATTTCTCAAACATACTTTTACGAATCTTTTTATACTGATCAAGATCCGTGATTTTATGTACTCCTTTAGAGAAGGCTCCATCAGGTTGTTTTAGAATAAATGGGAATCCCATTTTTTCTGGAAGTGCATCGCAATTGTCCTCAGTGATTACATTGGCTTTGGGTGTTAATATCTTGTTGGCCGTTAGCAATTCATGAAGGTAGACTTTGTTGGTACATTTTAGAATTGAAACCGGATCATCAATTACCACTAATCCGAGTGAGGCTGCCTTTTTTGCAAAGCGGAATGAGTGGTGGTTAACATTTGTTGTTTCTCTGATGAAGAGGGCATCGTATTGAATGAGTTGGTCAAAGTCATTCTTAGTAATGAACTCAACGTTGAAACCTGTCTCCAGGGCAGCCTTATAGAATTTTTTAAGTGCCCGGTCATCGGATGGAGGGTTATCGTCCTCCGGATTGATAAGAATCGCGAGATCGTATTTCTTTCTATCTGTTCGGTAGTCTCTTTTTCTCAAAAAGTATTTTTCAAGCGCACTCATAAATAGAGGCTTGTCTTCAGGTAGCATTTCTCCTAAGCTGGGTGGTCGTAAACTTAGCAGTACCCATTTTGTTTTTTTAGAAAAAACAGCTCTAAGAAAGGGAGTTTGAACCAACTGGAACAACTGTTTGCCAAGTTTATTGAAGGATTCGTTGCTGGTGGAGCCAAAGTATATATTGAATTCAACACGATCTCCTGAAATGGTTTTGAAAGTGCTTTGAATCAGATCATCAAAATCCTGAGAATCATACCTAATGATGGATGGGAACCTAAAATCTTGGATGGTAGAAACCCCAGGGAGTACTTTATGCCCCCTTGCTTCCGCCAAAAGTGAGACATAATACCCTTCGCTTTGATATTGATAGGACTTGCAAAGGTTGAGTACTTTAATGTTGCGTACGTTTTGATATACTTCCGATGTGATGTATGCGTTTGGAGAAATAACCTCAACATCGGCAAGTGTGAGCTTCCAATTATCTGGCTTTTCGGTTACAATAAGCTTAGCCATAGTTACTTGGGTTCAATAATTAACAAATTGGCATCATAGGTCATAATGCCTAGTAGTATACTATTAATAAGCCTATCAAACTTGACTTTGTAATATTGGCTTTTTAATGGGTTTGGATTCATTGGATCAGCCAAATATACATAGTCTCCTTTTCCATCAAATCCATTGATCACCACGAAGTGTCCAACCGGTTCTCCTTTTATGCTGTGGTATTTATTAGTGTCCCCAATTTCTCTTGGTGTTCCATATAAATAGGTTGCACTCAATCCGGTAAGAATAGGGACAGATTTTTGCAAATATCCTTTGATCAAATCCTTATTGAGTTCTGAATACTCCACTTTTCCTCCAGCTTCCAGGAATTTAATATAAGCCTCACACTCGGTCAGTAATTTTCGTTTGGTTTTCTTATAGCGCATTTGCTTCTTCAGCAATTCGATAATTTTTCCAGAAGAGTATTGAAACCAGGTGGGGTCAAAAACATTCAGATTGTAGGTACAAATATGGGCCTTGTATCCTCTTTGCAATGCATGTTCACCCAACATTACAGCAAGCGTTCCTCCAGTCTTTATCTGTTTTACTTCCTGAATGACTTGCTTCAGGGAAATGTTGTTATCATAATGCTGGTAGAGGGCGTGAAGGCAGGTAGGACCACAGGTCACTTCATCGGGCTGTGCCTTGATATCGAAATTGAGAAAAAGTGCCTGGCGATTCGACATAGGAGAAATTTGATAATAATTTATTAGGTCATTCTCATAAGAAGGACAAAATTAGCGTAAAATAATTCGAACAATGTGCAAGGTTATTCCATTTATTAATTGGGTACTGCGTGTAGTCTCTGTTACCTTCATTTTAATGGGTGGCCATCAGTATGTTGGAGCATGGGGTCAAACAGGACACTGGGTCATTGGAGAGGTCGCTGAAACCCATCTTGACACAAAGGTGAAAAGAAAGCTTTTTGAAATACTGGAAGGGGAATCATTACCGATGGCAAGTACATGGATGGATGAAATAAGATCCAATCGAAAGTACAATTTTATGTCCGACTGGCATTGGGTGACTATCCCCGATGGGAAAACTTACGATCAGACCGAAAAGAACTCCAATGGCGACATCATTGAAACTATTGAGCGGGTAGTGAAAGAATTACGTTCAAGACAACTGACACCGGTAGAAGAGAAGGAGCGGATAAAGATACTGGTTCATTTGGTAGGAGATATCCACCAACCACTCCATGTAGGTACTGGCGATGACAGAGGAGGAAACGATACCAGAGTGAAGTGGTTTGACAGCAAGTCCAATTTGCATCGGGTGTGGGATAGCGAGATGATCGATGACACTCAACTCAGCTATACCGAATTGGCATTGTCTTTATCTAAGACTCCAAAAAGTAAAGTAAAGAAACTACAAAATGCTTCAATCTATGATTGGGCTAAGGAGTCAATGGATTTGAGGGAGCAGGTTTATGCGATTGGCGATGGCAGCCTGGGATATGAGTATGCTTTTCAAAATATAAAAACAGTTCGCAAAAGATTGCTGGAGGCAGGGGTGAGATTGGCAGGGTTATTAAATGAGATTTATGGATAAGTAAATATTAAAAACCGTCATTGTGATTCTTCTTTATTAGAAGGAACAATGACGGTTTGCTCTGCTTTCTTTCTTAACCCTTTACCACCTGAACATTAAGGTGAATCTTTACCTCATCACTCACTACTATACCACCGGCTTCAGTTACTGCGTTCCAGTTTAAGCCGAAGTCTTTGCGGTTGATTTTTCCATTGATTTCAAAGCCGCTTTTGGTATTGCCATAAGGGTCATCCATTGTTCCACCATATTCCACGTCCATCTCAACTTTTTTGGTGTTACCGCGAATAGTAAGGTCACCAATGAGTTTGTAATCGTTGCCGGATACTTTTTTTAGTTCACCGGAGAAGTCCATTGTTGGATACTCTTCTGCAGCAAAGAAATCAGCTGATTTCAAATGCTTGTCACGGTCAGCCTGATTGGTATCAATACTGTTGATGTCAAGGCTGAAATTGGCAGATGCGCCATCAAAATCATCGCCATCGCTTTCAATCGCTCCGCTGAATTTTTTAAAGAATCCGGTTACCGTTGAGATGACCAGGTGCTTTACCTTGAACTGAACTTCTGTGTGTGTAGGGTCAATTGCCCATGTAGTTTTAGTTGCTGTTTTCATATTATTATAAATTTAATTTTTCGTTTGCCTTATTGACAATACAAAGATAGGGAGGGGGTAGGGTAAGGTTACTTGAACCAGTTTAAGGAAAACAAGAGGTTGACTTAACCTAGATTAAGTACTATCTCTCCATCAGTTTTCTTCGCACCTTGCTGAGGAATTCAGGTGTAATGCCCAGGTAAGAGGCAATGAACTTCTGAGGCACAAACTGCTCCAGGGTAGGATATTTTTCAAGGAAATTTTGATAACGCCCCTCTGCTGACATGGAAAAGTTTTGTAGGATGCGTTGTTGATGGGTGATGAGTGAGTTTTGGAAGATGATGCGAAAATACTTTTCAAATTTTGGATATCGCTCCAGCAATTCATCCATCTGAGCTTTGGGAATCAGCAGTACGCTGCTGTCACTAAGTGCTTTGGTTGAAAAGATGGATGGTGTTCCATAAGTAAAACTGTTCAGATCACCTGTCCACCACCCGGCTGTGGCAAATTGTAGAACATGGTCATTGGCCTCATTATCCGTGTAATAGGTCATCAAACACCCCTCATTGACATTAATGAAATAACGAGTTACCTTATTCATGTGCTCAATAAACTCGTTTTGCTTCACCTTCATGGGAAGAAGAATAGATTTTAGGTATTTCTCCTCTTCTGCATCCAGCGTGATGTGCTTCGAGATGGATTTAAATAATTGAAAAGTGTCCATAGGGTTCAATCATTGTAAAAGTAATGATTGCTTCCTTAGGACATAACAGATGGAGAATTAGTTCAGCTAGGCAGCAAAATGCAACTGTCTGCTTAGGCGTGTGCGAATTTTCTCATCCAGTTCGAGAAAGAAGTACTCATTATTCAGTTTTATTTCGTCCCTGCGCTTAAGCATTTTTAAAATGGGTGCGTAGAAATCAATATCTACATCGTGTTGTTTCAATTCTAATAAGCCCTCTCCGATGTGAATTAATTCCTGTCGGTTGGAGACCCGGCCGAACTTATACTCTATGTAGGTGGGCAGATCCGACAAAACGCGATCAACCAGTGCATCTCTGTGCAAATTGAAGAGTGATCGGATCTGAAAAAACTGGATGTTGGGATCCTGTGCCTTTACTACTCTGGCTCCCAAAAAACTGGACCGTATGATCTTCATAATCTGTTCGTTTAAAAGATTACCTAAAGGTAATACTAAAATTTATAGTATTACAATGTTATACTAAAAATATTAGTAATATTGCTTTTAAGTCCTTTAACTGGCTCTAATGGGTGGGCCGGTTAATAGTTAGAGAATAAGATTTTGGAAAAGGGTGATTGTTTTCAGACCTAATTTTGCCCTATTTTAGCCCTATAAACTTTACGATTATGGCAAAAGCACAAGACGCTAGAAAAGAAGGTAAAAAGGAAGCTACCAAAACCCTGAAAGAAAAAAGGGCTGAGAAGAAAGCTAAAAAAGAAGCCAAAAAAAGAGGGGGGTAATCATTCAAATGTAAAAGGAGTCCTTTGGACTCCTTTTATCATTATTGAAATCTTGAAGCCTGTCCTCACCTAACTAGCTGAATCGGTATAGCTACCTCAACTTTATCCCAACTCATCGTTATCTCTCCGTGCGTTTCGCTTTCGGATGCTATCACATAACGAAGTCGCTCCTGTTGTTGCTCTTCTGTTTCAGGCGCCACTTTTATACGTACTACATCTTCCGCTTCACTATAATCATCCGCAAGGTGTTGGTTCAAGTTTTTGTTGATAATGATGGTCCATTGATCTTTGCCTGGAATGGTAAAGAAGGCATACTTGCCTGCTTTGACTATGGTATCACCAATTTTAATATCCTTATCAAATTCAATGCTTGTGGCTTTATGTGCACCCGTTACCCACACATTATCAAAAGCAACCAGTCCGCCCCAGATCATCCTGCCACGCGTAGCAGGGGAGTAGTAGTTAACGGTGAAGTTGGCACCACCAATTTTACCAACCGCATAAGCTTTGAGGCTTCCTTTTAAGGTATCGGTTTCGGTTTGTGGTTGAATGATAACACCTTCAGGAATTGCAGGCTTACTTGCTTTTAATTCTTCACCGGTTGTAGCAGTTTCTTTATTTGATCGGGTACATGCTGTTACAAAAGCCAGGCAGGTTATTATTAGAAGTATTCTCATAATTATTTATTAATGCTAAATGTATTTCTAGTTCGCTTTCAGCCTCAAACTATTTGCAATTACAGAAACTGAACTTAAGCTCATGGCTGCTGCTGCTATCATGGGGCTCAATAAGATACCAAAGAAGGGAAATAGCAACCCTGCTGCAATAGGTATTCCTGCTGTATTGTAGATCATGGCAAAGAAAAGATTTTGTTTGATGTTGCCCATTACCTTTTTACTGAGGTTGAATGCTTTAAGGATACCCATCAAATCTCCTTTCACCAGGGTTACACCTGCACTTTCAATAGCCACATCGGTACCAGTACCCATGGCAATACCTACATCACTTTGTGCAAGGGCGGGAGAGTCGTTAATACCATCACCGGCCATCGCCACTTTTTTACCTTCTGCCTGCAAGCGTTTAACCTCCTCCAGTTTATCTTCTGGCAGCATGCCTGCTTTAAAATGTACAAGGTTCAACTCAGAGGCAACGGCTTTGGCGGTATTGATATTATCGCCTGTTAGCATTATCACTTCTATGCCATGCTCCTGCAGCTCCCTTATTGCTTCTTTTGTATTTTTTTTGATCGCGTCTCCGATGGCGATGAAACCAACTACTTCAGCATCAATGGCCAGAAAGGAAACGGTTTTACCTTCTTTCTGAAACTCTTCTCCCTTGTGGCGAACTTCATCAGTTAATGATGCATTTATTTCCTCCATCATTTTTTCATTTCCCAGGGCTACTTTTTTTCCATTAACTGTTCCGGATACACCTTTACCAGTAGTGGAATTGAAATTTTCTGCTTTTAGAAAATCTATTCCTTGTTCTTTTCCAAACCTAACAGTAGCATCAGCCAGTGGGTGTTCACTGAGCTGATTCAGTGAAGCGATGTATTGAAGTATTTCCTTGTCGGAAAATTTTTTAGTAATGGAAATGGCTTTTTCTACTGAAGGCCTGCCTTCGGTGAGGGTACCTGTCTTATCTACAATCAGTACATCAATTTTATTCAATGTTTCTAATGCTTCTGCATTTTTTATGAGCACACCCATACTTGCGCCTTTGCCTACACCCACCATTACGGACATAGGAGTAGCCAACCCCAATGCACAGGGGCATGCAATAATTAACACTGCGATTGCATTGACAAAAGCGTACACATATTTAGGTTCCGGGCCAAAGATGACCCAAATAGCAAAAGTGATAACTGCCACCACCACTACTATAGGCACAAAATAACTTGAAATTTTATCGGCTAATTTTTGAATAGGGGCGCGACTTCTGCTCGCTTTGTTTACCATCTCAATAATTTGAGAGAGCAGCGTATCGGCACCTACTTTTTCTGCCCGCATGGTAAATGATTGGTTCCCATTGATGGTGCCCGAGCTCACTTTGTCTCCATGGGCCTTGTTCACCGGAATAGGTTCACCGGTAATCATGGATTCATCTACGTGGCTTTCACCTTCTTCCACAACACCATCTACAGGAATTTTATCACCGGGCCTCACACGCAACAAATCACCTATTACAATGTCATCAATGGAAATCTCTTCTTCTTTACCATTTTTTATCCTCACAGCTTTGTTGGGAGCTAGTTTCAATAATTCTTTAACAGCGGTATTGGTCTTGCTGTGCGCTCCTGCCTCCAGCAACTGACCCAGTAATACAAGTGTGAGGATAACCGTTGCCGCTTCAAAGTACACGTGGACCGTACCCGTCTCCGATTTAAATTGATCAGGAAAAATGTCAGGAAAAAACAATCCGAAAAGACTAAATAGCCAGGCTGCTCCTGCACCTATTCCTATTAATGTAAACATGTTGAGGTTCCATGTCACAATGGACTTATAGGCACGTTCAAAGAACATCCAGGTGGCATAAAAAACCACAGGAATAGATAAAACAAATTGTATCCAGTTCCAGTATTTTATATCTAATATTTCATATAAAGGGTTGTTAGGGATCATCTCTGACATGGCGATCAGAAATATGGGGAATGTAAAGATTGCAGCAATCCAGAATTTCTTGAGTAACTTATTGTAGGTCTTACTCTCAGCTGATTCATCTGCCTCCATTGGCACTAAGTCCATCCCACATTTAGGACAACTGCCAGGCTCATCTTTTACTATTTCCGGATGCATGGGGCAGGTGTATTGTGTATTGCTTTTACTGCTCAAGTTGATCTCCTCTACCAAATCCATTCCACAGACCGGACAGTCACCAGGCTGATCGTAGGTTTTTTCACCCTCGCAATGCATGGGACAGTAGAAAATGCCTGTACCTTTTCCTTTGGGACTTTTTGCAGGAGAGTGGGTGTTATTATGATGCTGATGGTCTCCGGGCATGGAAATACTGTAGGCACCTCCATCGTCTAGCATTGCTTTTTGTAATTTCTCCAGGGGCACATGGCTGCTCATTGTCAGTACAGCTTCACCAGATTTTAAATCAACGGCCGCTTTTTCAATCCCATCTACATGGCTAAGCGTTTTTTCCACATGGCTTCGACAACCATTGCAGGTCATTCCTGATATTTGATAAGTGTGCTGCATCATTTTAATGTTTTTTGTTAGTCAAAATTCATCACTTTCGAGTCACTTTTTGTTACACAATTAGATGAATAGTTTATATGTTTTACAAACAGATTGAAGAGCAATGAGTCATACAAAACTCAGTTAAATCACAAATGGATTTTAGAATCAAAACCTGCTTATAATTTAAGACTAGCCACCTTTACCTTCTTCTCTGTATCATCTGTCCAGGCAAAAACTAATTCATTTCCTGATTTGGTCATTTGTGGAAACCCGCTGGAGCGCGACTCTGACGAAGTGGCCACAACAACAGGTGTTCCTTTCGAGCCGTCACGATTTACTTTCATCACTTTGATGTCGGTGCCTTCCATCCAACTCACCATGGCATGGTCAGTATCCAGCATCACTAAATCCACACGTCCAATGGCCTTACCTCCGTCTATTCTTATAGGTTGCCCGAATGTGGCACCGCCATCTGTTGAAAAGATGACGTTAACCTGGGCTACTTCTTTGCTTACAGTAAACCAGGCGATGGCCAATGTGTTGCCAATGGCATCTACGCGTGGGCCATTCACCGGGCAGGCTTTGATCTTCCAGTTGTCAGGGAAAATGGTTTTGGGGGTTGTCCATTCTCCATTTACTAACCTTACGATGGACATGTCTCTGATTTCCTCATCTGATCGATCCCGATAGACTACGATGGGGCCATTGTCGGTGATGGTGGCTCCTGTTTGGCAGCAGTCGCAAGTTTTATTGTCCAACTCCCACTCATCGATTTTATTTCCCTTATAATCTATAATGGCACCGCGCAAGCTCATGGCACCATGGTGACCGCCATGACCATCTCCAGTTTCCATATTCTCCATTCCTTCCATTGCGGTGTTGCGCCCGTCTAACCACGAAACAAATAGATTTTCTTTGTAAGGCACCATAGTTACAAAACCATGCTCAGCTTGTTTACCGTCATCGTGAATGACAAATGAATTACTCCAATCCTTTCCGTCATCGTTGGATGCAAACATTTTTATATCGTAAGCAAAAGTTCCGGGGCCACTTTTACTGAGCACATGTGAAATAATATTTTGTCCTCCATCTGCTGCAATCATTGGGTAGTCGGCCCAGTTAACAAACCAATTGTTACTTTCTGCGATTAAAGTGGGTGCAGACCATGAACCAGCATTGCGTGTTGCATATTTAAATTGATGTACTGAATCTTTTTTTTCAATCCACGATAAATAAGTCTTTCCGTTTTTGTCAGTAAATAGAAAAGGTTCAGCGCTTTCTAAACTTGCAGGTGATTCTTGCGGACTAATTACCAAATCGGTTTCTGTATTGCTCTTTTTGCCAGAACAGGAAAAAAGGGCAAAAGTAAAAACAGTAAGTATTATTATTCGATTCATGGTCAGGGGTTTAGTGGGTTATTAATGCCAGGTTTTCTTCAGTACTCCAGTCTCTAAAACCTGCCTCAGAGAAAATCAGTTCTCCCTTTGGATTGAAAATGAAGGTAGTTGGAAGCGCCACAATATTCAGCGCTTCCAGGTTTTTGCTTTGAACATAGTTGAAATCAAAACTTTTTCTTTCCTTAAAACCTTCAATTAAATCCACCGATTCGTTGGAAGGGAAAAGGAACACCACATTTTTATCTTTTAGTACCTCTTGCGCCTTTGCGATAGTGGGCATTTCCTGTATGCATGGCTTGCACCAGGTAGCCCAGAAGTTGATAAAGACAGTTTTGTTTTTGAAATCATCCATATCAATGGGAGTCCCGTCTAGTGTTTGCAATTCAATCTTATCTAAATCAGATTGGTTTTCCTTGCAATTCTGTAAGAAGACCACAATGATGATCAATATTGAAATTCTTTTTATTGTGTAGATCATTAGACTAGTGCTGTTCGTGATTCATTTCTGTTTCTTCCAATTTCTCCAATGCCATTCCACACTTTGAACAAGTGTCACCTTCTTTGCCAGTTATTTCCGGATGCATAGGACAGGCATAGGCTACCTCTGTGGCCTCCTCTGTCTTCTGACCACCGCAAGAAGTTAAGGAAAATGAAAAGGTAGTAGCCAGTGCAAATGCCAAAAGAATTGAGAATAATGAATTTTTCATGTTTGTTAAATTTAGTTTATGGTTAATAGTCTGTTTTTTTGCCTCATCATTATTTAAGCTCTGATTTAGTTTCCCCACAGCGCATCATTTTTTCCCCAAAATACGGATTTTGGATAACGATGCTTTTACTGATCCAATAAGCTCCTTTGTTATTATTGACCATGGGGCAGAATTGGTAATAGGCCTCCAATCCGGAAACGTTGAATTGCTGGATAGCGGCATAGAATTGATCAGTAAATGTTGAAAAAGATTTGCGTTGCACTTCCACATCAGAGGAAGTGCTCATGGTCGCCACGGAGGAATTGAGTACTTCCAATAACTCCATCCAGGCATTATGTGCATCTCCCTTTACCAGTTTCATGTCTACCTTATCAAGTGCTGTTTTTACTTCTTTTGCTGCGATGGCGGCTTGGCCCGAATTGGTTTTTACAAATGCATCTTTTAATTCCAGATACGGGCTGAGAACAGCACTAATTTGACTTTTGAATTTATCATTGACTTCAAAAGTGGATCCCATTTCAAGCTTGCTATGATCCTCTGTTGGTTGAGGAGTGGTATTTGTTTCGCCATGTTGATGTCCTGTCATGACAGCACTTCCTTCCGGGCTCATCATGCTGGGTTTGCCGGCCAGTTGCGCAGCGGCATCAATAGTGAATGTTCCGTTGGTTACGATTTCATCTCCGGGGGTCAACCCTTCCTTTATGATGTAGGTTTCACCCAGAGATGGGCCTAGCGTTACCTGGGTCATTCTGAAGCTCACACCTGCATCACTGGTCTTTTTCAAATACACTACCGACCTTTCACCTGTCCACATCACAGCCGTTTTGGGAACGATGATGTCTTTACCACTTTTGAGATTGCTCTTCACGATGGCGGAGGCAAACATCTCTGGTTTTAATCGCAATCCGGGATTACTCATTTCCACTCGTGCAGAAGCCACACGCGTTACCGGATTGATGATCGGATCTATGAAAGATATCTTTCTAGTGAATTTTTCACCGGGTAAGGACTGCACAGTGAATTCGATCTCGCTATTCTTTTTCACCCAGGGCATATCGCTTTCATAGACATCAAACAATATCCATACGCTGTTCAGATCGGCTACATCGTAAATGGGCTCACCGCGCATTACGTAGTCGCCCACACTCACACGTCTATTCATCACCACTCCCGATACATCGGCATGGATGGGAAAACGCTCCTGTGATTTTCCGGTGGTCAGGATGTTGTCAATTTGTTTGTCTGTGAGTTTCCAATTCGTTAGTTTTTCACGAGCCGCAGAAAACAGTTCTGGTTGTGTGCCTTTTATCTTATTGGCCTCAAACAATTCCTGTTGTGCAGTCACCAGTTCAGGTGAGTACACCTGTGCAATGGTTTGTCCTTTTTGCACGTACTCTCCAGTGAAGTTAACCAGCAATTGTTCAATCCTGCCAGGGATGTGTGCTGCTTGTGATGACTTCCTTCTTTCGTCAGCCTGCACCTTGCCGTTTAGCCGTACTTCTTTTACAGAATTACCTAAGCCAACAACTGTACTTTGAATGTTGGCCAACTTCATGGCGGTTTCACTCATCTTTACTTCCATCGGATCACCGCCATCGTCATCATTGCCCAACGGGATTAGATCCATTCCGCAAATCGGACATAACCCGGGTTCGGACTGACGAATTTGTGGGTGCATACTACACGTCCAGATTTCTGATTGACCAATGTGTTGATGTTGTTCTGATGTGTCGATTTGTTGATGTGATGATGAGTTGATTGCCCACCCGATCGCTACTCCAATGATCAACATTAGAATTGGTATTAAATATTTTCTGTAATTTTTATTTTGCTTGTCCATAATCAATTAGTTTAATGTGCTAATGTGCTGATGAAGCTGACCTGTTTATGTGTTGATTTGATGATGTGCTAATTGCCCATCCGATAACCAAACCAACAGCTAACATTATATATGGAACTATATGTTTTTTTTGGTCCTTAGTTTGCTTTTCCATGTTCATATAAGTTAAAATTTTAATCATTTTAAGAATCACCACACTACCACATCGGCTCATCATCACATTTTATTTTTTTTACTTGTTGCTATTATTTTATTAAGAACTTTTTGGATTGAATCAAGATCAGTAAGTAATGAATCATCGAATGGATAAGACTTACTATGTTGACATAGCCTTAACCAATATCGAGTTTCCCTCGCTTCCTTCGCTCCGATTTTTAATTTATGAATGAAGTCGGCTTTACTTTCAGAATCTTGTGCTTCATTTGCCATTGATCCAACAGCTGTTCCTGATCGAAGCAATTGCTTTGCTATGACGTACTTCCTTCTCTCTTCCAACAACTCACAGAAGTCAATTATCTTGATAGCAAAATCAAAGGTTAAATCCAGTATTAAATTCCCTTCCTTTTCCATATTTTTTATTTTGGTGTTTTATCTAAAATCAAACAAACTCTCATCACCACATTACCACATCACCTAATCGCCATATTAATTAGCTGTTAAATATTCAAGTTTCGCAATCGCCACAGCGTATTCCTTCTTCGCAGTAATTTCTAAAAGCTCATACTTCAATAGCGTCTGCTGCATAGTGAGTATCTCTTCAAAGTCAGCTTTATCATTACCATAGGCAGTCAACAGCAACGTGATAATCTGTTTTGTCTGTGCAACTTGTTTACTGTACAAATCCACTTGCTGTTTCACTCTTGATAACTCGAAGCTCGCCATCTCGTATTGTGCAATGAGGTTGTTCTCTACTTCTGTTTGCATTTCGGTGAATGACGTTTGCATGAATTGTGATTCTCTTATGCTGGCCTTGTATTTCTTCCTATAAATAGGAAGTGACATACTAAACATGGCCATATACGCGTCCTGACCATTGTCTGAGAAAGTCAACTCCGGGCGCTTTTGCGTTACGATGTATTGCACACCAACTCCCAACTTCGGCATGCTTTGCTTTTCAGCCAGCCTTTCCTGTGCTTGTGCGGCCAGCACTTTTTTGCGCAACACCTCTAACTGTGGATTATTACTTAAACTGTCTCTGCTGATTGCTGGTGCCTCTATTCCAGTATAAGGTGTAACAATTACATCCTCACTTTCATTTCGGTTGAGCAATTTGTTGAACGCAATAACCTGGGTCTTTCTTTTTTCTTTCAGAATTCCAATGTCGGTGTTGATGTCATTGGTCATCAGGTCTACACGCAAGGCATCACTTAGCTTGCCGGCACCATTTTGAAATTTTGAGATGGCAATGGTTTTAAAAGATTCTAGGATTTTCAGGTTCTCCTCATTCAAGCGAATGGCTTCATCTATTTCGTACAATGGAAAATAAGCTTCCTTGACACTAAGGATGAGTTCGTTCTGATCACTCTTGTATGACTCGAATACCGCTTCTGCATTCAATGCCGCTGCATTCCTTTGTTCTTTCAGGGTTCCAAACCAGGGAAACATTTGCTCCAGGGATAAATTGAGCATCTGTGCACCCGTTCGGGTTTCTACCATTTGCCCAAAGGCAGACACGCGAAGGTTGGGATCTTCCAATGTTCCCATTTGAGGCACCTTTTGCATGGCTACTTCAAACTCAGTATGACTGGCTTTCAAGCCAGGATTATTTTGCAAGGCAAACTCCACGTACTCATCCAAAGACGCTTGCCCAAATCCTGTGGAGATGGAAGCGATGAATAGGATTAGATTAATTGTATATCGATTCATATTAGTTCGATTTAGATTCTTTGGTAACTACAGTTTCTCTCCAATACGCCTGTAACACAGGTACTACAAAAATGGTCATGAGTTGTATGGCCATACCACCAAAAGTGGGTATCGCCATCGGGCCCATAATATCCGATCCCTTTCCCGTGGAGGTGAGTACGGGTATCAGTGCAATCAATGTAGTGGCGGCCGTCATCATGGCAGGACGCACTCTTTTCTTTCCAGCTTCCAACACTGCGGCACGCACTTCATTTACCGTGTTTGGTTTTTTCTCTTCAAATACCTGATGGATATACGTTCCCATGATTACACCATCATCGGTAGCAATACCAAACAATGCGATGAAACCAACCCACACCGCGACACTTAAGTTGATGGTGTGCATTTGAAACAGATCGCGCATGTTGACGCCTGCGACACCAAAATTCATAAACCAATCCTGACCGTAAAGCCACAGCATGATAAAGCCACCGGCAAAAGCCACCAAAACTCCGGAGAAATGTATGGAGGAGGCGATCACCGTTTTGAATTGGAAAAACAACAGGAGAAAAATCACCAGTAGACTCAACGGAATTACAATGGCTAATCTTTTTACAGCTCGTACCTGGTTTTCATAGCTACCTGAAAACTTGTAATTGATACCGGTAGGCACAACCAATTCCTTGCTGTCAATTTTTTGTTGGATAAATCGCTGGGCTTCATTCACCACATCTACTTCTGCGTAGCCATCACGTTTGTCAAACAATACATAACCTACCAAAAAAGTATCTTCACTTTTGATCATTTGAGGGCCACGTAAATATTCTATTTTCACTAGATCACCCAGCGGCACTTGTACACCTGTAGGTGTGGGTATCAAAATCTTTTTGATCTTATCCGGATCATCGCGCAGCTCGCGTGGATAACGCACACGAACCGGATAGCGCTCGCGTCCTTCCAGTGTGGTGGTGATCTTCATACCGCCAATGGCTGTTTCTATGGATTGCTGTAATTGTTCTACACTCAAACCATAGCGGGCAATGGCATCGCGATCAATATTCAGATGCAGATAGGGTTTACCTACAAGACGATCTGCAAAGGCAGCTTCTGCCTTTACGGACGGCACTTGTTTCAAAATGGCTTCCAGCTCCATACCAAATTGTTCGATCACATCCAGGTTATGGCCATACACTTTAATACCCATGGGCGCGCGCATACCGGTTTGCAACATCACCAATCGTGTTTCGATGGGCTGCAATTTCGGTGCTGACGTTACTCCCGGGATTTTGGCAACACGCACAATCTCATTCCAGATGTCATCTGGACTTTTAATATGAGCCCTCCAGTTGCGGAAATACTTGCCATCTTCATCCGGAATCAACAGTTGAGTGTCAATGCCAAGTGCCAGTGCTTCTTCATTGGTGAGTTTCTGTTGGTTACTCAGCAGGAAGCGACCCTTGTCATCTGTGCGGAAGGTGACACGATGACCCTGTTCATCCACTACGAACTCGGGTTTGTAGTTGATTATATTTTCATACATGGAAATAGGGGCAGGATCCAATGCAGATTCTGCACGCCCCATTTTCCCTACAGCCAGTTCTACCTCTGGAATAGCTGCAAGACGCATATCGAGTTGCTGAACCACTTCGGTACTTTGCTCCACTCCGGCATGGGGCATAGAGGTAGGCATCAATAGAAAGCTTCCTTCGTTTAAGCTGGGCATAAATTCCTTGCCAATTCCAGGGAAGGCATGAGACATAGTAGACCACAGGGAAGTAGTGCGCACATTCCATGAGACCAGATCAAATCCTTTGGCGATGAATCCAAAAGTTTTGTTAAAACCTATCCATGATAAAACTCCGAATAAAATGGTGACAACGGGAAGCAATAAAAACTTTCTTTTGTTGATCAAACACCATTTAAGAATAGGTTCATAGAAGTAAACAACCGACATGAGTGCCCCCAGTATGCTTGCCATCAGCACCAGTACAAACAGATAATTCACAATCAGTAAGCTTTGAGCGCCCAACGGCAGCCATGCAGTGGTGAGGTAAAAAGAGGAGATCAGCACCATGATGGCGATGTTGATATAGTTGGGGAACGATGTATACTTTTCTGGCCAACGATTTTCAAATAAGTTGTTGACACCAATCAATACCAGTGCCAGCGGCAACCACATCTTCGCGTAAAGCGATAACAGGATGCCGGTTGCAATGATGATGATGTTCCAAAACCTGCGGATGCGTTTTTTGTTGTAGTCGATGGAGAAGACAAGGTGAGCCAACGTGGGCAGGATGGCAATACCCAGGGCAAAGGTAGCGAGCAGTGCAAACGTTTTGGTGAACGCCAATGGCTTGAACAATTTTCCTTCGGCAGCTTCCATAAAAAACACAGGAAGAAAACTTACTACAGTGGTAGCCAGTGCGGTGGCAACAGCACTGGAAACTTCAGCGGTGGCTTTGTATACCACCTCCAGCAATTGAAGGCCTTTTGCATTTTTATTTTCTTCAAACTCCAGATGCCGGATAATATTTTCTACAAACACAATACCTACATCCACCATCACCCCGATAGCTATGACAATACCGGATAGCGCCACAATATTTGCATCTACACCGGAGTAACGCATAATGATGAAAGTCATCAATACCGCTACGGGTAGCAAACTTGAAATTAATAAGGAAGCGCGTAGATTCAACACCAACATGATCACCACAATGATGGTGATGAGCACCTCGTGTGTGAGTGCCTCTTCCAGTGTGCCAATGGTTTCTTTGATAAGCTGGGTGCGGTCATAAAAGGGTACGATGGTGAGCTGACTCACCGTTCCATCATCCAATACTTTCTTGGGCAGACCGGGTGCAATTTCTTTGATCTTGGCTTTTACTCCATTGATGACGGCCAACGGGTTGGAACCATAGCGTGCGACTACCACGCCACCAGCTACCTCTGCTCCGTCTTTGTCCAACAAACCCCTTCGGGTGGCAGGGCCAAGCGTCACATTCGCGATGTCTTTGAGTCGCACGGGCACGTTGTTGTTTACAGTCACCACTGCTTTCTCCAGGTCCTCGATACTTTTGATGTAACCGAGACCACGTACCAGGTATTCTACTTTGTTGATCTCGATGGTTTGCGCACCTACGTCACGGTTAGAATTTTTCACGGCCATCATCACCATGTCCAGTCCGATGTTGTAGGCTTTCAGTGCATCAGGGTTTACATCCACCTGGTACTCCCTTACCAGGCCTCCGATACTTGCCACTTCCGAAACTCCCTCCACGGCATTGAGCCCGTACTTCACATAAAAGTCCTGGACACTTCTGATCTCGTGCAAATCCCAACCACCTGTGACATTGCCTTGCGGGTCGCGCCCCTCCAGGGTGTACCAATAGACCTGACCCAGCGCGGTGGCATCCGGACCCAGAGCAGGTTGCACGTCATCAGGCAAAAGTCCTGCAGGCAGTGAATTGAGTTTTTCTAAAATGCGAGACCGCGACCAGTAGAATTCTGTCTGTTCATCGAAGATGATGTAGATACTGGCGAACCCAAACATGGAAGTGGATCGCACGGATTTTACTCCGGGAATCCCCAACAAGGAAGTAGTGAGCGGATAGGTGACCTGATCTTCAATGTCCTGTGGACTCCGCCCAGGCCAATCAGCAAACACGATCTGCTGGTTTTCACCCAGATCGGGGATGGCATCTACGGGCACGGGATCGGAGGGAAGGAAACCGGTGTTCCAACCAAACGGAGCTGTAACCAAACCCCAGCCGATGAAGACAATAAGAATTAGAAAAGTGACAAACTTGTTCTCGAGAAAGTAACGAATGATTTTATTTAACATAGATCAATCAATTGAAAATAGATAATAAGCAACAGCTTAACACACCCTGCCTTTTCAAAAAGCGGATGTAACTAATTCAATAATTGATCAGATAAGGAAGGACTGAATGAGAATAGGAATTTCTCTTTCAATCAAAGGGGGCTTGTAAGTGAGGTGCGCAGGGTAAGTAACACTGGCTTTGAGGTCTAAGGTTTCGATTACATGAGAAAGGGTGGCTACCCATACGCCTTGGTACTCAACAGCAACGGGTTTTAAAACTTTTGCCTGGTGCTCATTGCCTTTAATAACGGTTTGTTCGGTTTTACAGCAATCTTCCATTGCCTCCATACCCACTGCTGCCATCATTTCCATACCACAGGAAGGGGCATCCTGTAGGATGGCCACGCTTTGTACCCGGCCCATGCAAATGTGCTTATCGATGGTGAGGTGAAAAGACGACACCACCACGATGAGGGCTAAAAAGGCTGAAAATATGGTTTTTAGGGCTTTCAAGATTGAGCTTTTGTGAAATACCTGTTATTGATCCACTTGTAGGGAATGACTGGAATAAACAGCACGAAGGCAGCCATCAAAAAACCCAAAGGGATCATTAAAATAGCTTTTAGTATGGTTTTTAGGGCTTTCATGTGTTATTCAATACGCTAAGATACGGATTTTTGGACAAAATGGTTGTTATAGGATTATGGGGAAAGTTTATAGGATTCCAATATAGAGCCAATTGACAATATTTTCAGTACTAGATAATACTAATGAAAATCTTACTCGGGAGTGAGGGTGTAAGTCTTCGTTGGTGTTCTTCACCAACGAACAAGGTGAAAGTAGCAGGCATGTTGGTGAAGAACACCAAACATGGGCAATAGAACATCACCTGCTTTTTGTGATGTTGAAATATGTTGAAATTTGAATATTTCGATCATATCCAGATGTGCTCAGACGGAGGCCACCATTATCATACCAAGCAAAAATGTCTCTCAGGCCATGGTAGTACCTACACGACAACGAAAGTCTATCTGAGAATTTGATTCTCAGCCCCACATTAAGCCCATAGTCAGCTGGAACATTATTAATATCTTCAATTGCGTTGATCTTCTTCGCTGTCGAGCGAAATAACAATTGAAAATTGGGGCCAGCCTCAATATTAAAACGATCCTCTATGGAATAGGATATGATAAGTGGTATTTCAACTCCATTTAAATTGGATCTTTTGCTGATATATTGAATTTCTGGTATTAATGAGAATTTGTCAGATAGCCTGTTGTGAAAGAATACTCCGAAGTGTGTGCCAAACTCGTAATTGTCGCCCAAACCAATGAGCCCAACAGGCTGATGGCGGTATACAAGCCGACTTAGGTTTGCTCCGCCTTTCACACCAAATGAAAAACCTTTTGAATAGACATGAGAAATCCCCAAGGTATTTGTTCTGTCTGTTGAATCCACGCTATTATATTCTGCAACGATTTGAGAAACATTCTTCTTTCGATACTCACCATTCATTATTTTTTGACAAATGCTAGGTGCATCATTGAAATAATTACACAGTCGTTCTTTGAAATGGGGTCCTGCTATTTTAAAAAGATTATCTTCATCTTTCCTTTTCAGATAATGGCTAGTAGATTTTCTCATGTAAGATCCACCAGTTGGGTTGTTGTACATCCCTGAGGTGGTAATTTCATAAAGATTGACATTTCCGCTTGCCACCAATCTTACAAATATTGGAATGCTGTTTAAACGCCTTGATTCATATAGATCGTTTATAATCTTGTAGGATTTTAGCTGTGAAGGTTCGTATGTCCATACCTTTGCTTTGTTTGAGGATTTGAATTTTATATTGGTGAGAATTCTGTAGGGAAAAGAATTAAGGTTCTTAACGAAACCCTTTATTGTATCATTATCAAGTGTCACAATATAGCCTTGATGAAAACCTCCCTTTTGTGCGCTAGCAGATTCAAAATTCAATACTAAAAGTGCAAATAGGAAATACGTAAAGACACTCTTGAGATAACTTGCCATTTGCGGTTGTATGAATACACTTAACTAGTGCTTCGATTTGTTATTAGCTTATTTGCGCCTCTTATCAGCTAAACATTCGCAAAGGTATACCGTTTTATAATTCAGTAATTCGGTTTTCGAAAGAATATTTTCAGCCTCATCTAAGTCCTTCAATCAGCCTCCCCACTGGCTTAAGTCTCCTTAGTCTTCGTTGGTGTGCTTCACCAACATGGCTAGCACTTGCTTTGTATCTGAGTAATTCACTAGTTTTATCTTCTATGAAAATCAGTTTTCTGCTGCTATTGGTTTTTATTGTGTCTTGCGCTTCGCCAAAATCTGAGTCGGACGAAAGTACAGATACACCCCCTCCTGAAGAAGCAACTCCTGTAACGGTGGATGAAATAGGCGATCCACCCCTCACGGATCCTAAAACGGTTGTTGATTATTTTAATTTATTGCGGTGGAAGGGAATGATTGATCCGTTTGTATTGTTAGAACGAGGTGACAAATGGGTTTGTATCGAAGATGCGGGCAGTGAATTCAATTATGAGGGGTCGTTGGATGCCGTACGCCACTATCCTTCCATTGTAGATATTAAAAATGGGTATATCCAAATTGAAGATGAGGGCACGGGAGGTGGAACCCTCTCCTATACAGAGGTGGCTCTATTTCGAAAATCCGATAAGTCCTACCTGATCGCTTTGAATAGATATGGATTGGATGAGATAACGCATATAATTAGTGGCGATACACCCAGGTTTTATCAATGGGAAAATAATGAGTTGAGCGAAGTAACTACGGAAGTATTTCCTAAAACATCTTTGTCTCTTTTTTTCAAGGAGGATATGGAGCCCATTGAGTCGCCTTATTATTTTACCTTACCACAAGTGGGTAGATCCATTGAATATCATATCCAGTTGAATGATCCAGCCCAAAAAGAACGGCTTAAAACGAATAAAATAAATATTCAATTTGATTCAGGTCAGGATAAGTTCGTATTCACCTATCCTTAACCTTCTAAGCCTTCGTTGGTGTTCTTCATCAACGAACAAGGTGAAAGTAGCTATTTGATAATCCCAAAATATTATAAAATTAGAGGTAATAGACAAATGTGACTTGTCAGCCACCAGGCATGTTGGAACACCAACATGGGCTTCGTAGTATGAGCGGGAAACGGGATTCGAACCCGCGACCCCCAGCTTGGGAAGCTGATGCTCTACCAACTGAGCTACTCCCGCTTATGGCATAAAGTTGACAAATTTCAAGAATAAAATGAAAGTGGTATTGGATAATCCCAAATATTATAAACTTAAGGTGATGTGCAAATGCGACTTGCCAGCCATCAGGCATGTTGGTGAAGAACACCAACAAGGGCTTGTGTGCAGAGAGGGGTTGCTATCGTATCACCTGATACCGGATACCGCCACTTCAGCGTATGCTTATGTAGAAAGAAAGATTGCCATGGTATCAACTGCACCTGATACTGTAACTTCAGTGTAGGCCACCGTAGCTTTGCCCCTTAACACTGCACCTTCTGCGTGTGCTTGTGTACGGGGAGGAGCTGCTATTGCAACACCTGAACCTGATACCGCCACTTCAGCGTATGCTTGTGTAGAAAGAAGGTTTGCCATGGTATCAATTGCACCTGATGCTGTAACTTCAGCGTAGGCCACCGTAGCTTCGCCCATTAACACTGTAACTTCAGCGTATGTTTGTGTACGGACAGGGGTTGCCATCGTATCACTAGTACCTGGTATTGTAACTTCAGCGTAGGTCACAATGCCTCCTAAGCCTTCGCTGGTATTTTTCACCCAACGAAACAGGCGGAAGAACCCCAACAGCAGCTGTGGAAAGAAATTAGCCTGGTTCAATTAAAACCCATACCATTCCCTTAAAACGAGTTACCTTTGGGCACACACCTCACCCAATAACCCACAGTACTCCTATGGATAAAAATTCATCACCGAGTGGAAAGGAAAAGGATTTTAAAAGGCCTCCTAAAAAATATGCACCGAAAGGCCTCACCATTCTTTATGAAGATATGGATATCCTCGTGGTGGATAAAATCAATGGACTGCTTACCATCAGTTCGGCCGGAGAACGGGAAAATACCGCGCACTTTATTCTAAACGACTATGTGCAAAAGGGCAATCCCAAATCGCACAAAAGGGTGTATATCGTTCATCGCCTGGATCAGGATACTTCAGGGGTTTTGGTTTTTGCCAAAAGTGAGAAAGCCAAACAATACTTGCAGACCGAATGGGCCAACTTTACCAAAACCTATACGGCTGTTGTTCATGGAAAATTAGAAGAAAGAGAAGGCACTGTTTCTTCTTATTTGCTGGAGAGCACTGTCTATAAAGTATTCTCCACCGAGGACACTACAAAGGGTAAGCTGGCAGAGACGGGATACAAAGTCATTAAGGAAACAGGAAACTTCAGCTTATTGGAGATCCAATTGTTCACGGGTAGGAAACATCAGATTCGTGTGCACCTTGCTGAGTTGGGACATGCCGTAGCAGGGGACAAATTGTACGGCAAAGGAAAAATGGGAATCAAACGCCTGGCGCTACATGCCACCACGCTTACCATTTCACATCCTTTCTCGAAACAACAACTCACCTTTGAAGCTCCTATACCCAGCTACTTTAGGGTGATCATGAAAGGGTAAGCTTTGACATTCTTCGCCTCGTAGGTGTTCTTCTATTCTTCACCATCGAAAAGAATAGCTATCTGAAAAACACAATCAAAAAAAGTACATTTGAGTAAATGCACAGGATATGAAGCTTCAGCTTGCCTTACTGTTATTAGTGCCTTATCTCGGTTACGGTCAGGACATACAATTCCGAACCACTGACAGGTTGATATTGGGCACCTTAAAAGAACGAACTGCCTCCATCGGGGTGGGAGATATTGACAACGATGGCGACATGGATGCCATTGTGGCCAACGGAAGACATTGGCCGGGACAGAATCGGGTGTTCATCAATAATGGTAAAGGTATTTTTACGGTATCTAAACCTTTGGGTGACGAAAGTGAAACCAGTTATGCTACGGAGTTGGCTGATTTTGATGGAGATGGTGATCTGGATGTAGCCGTTGGGAATGACATGGCACCCAATTTTATTTTCGTGAACGATGGCAAGGGAAATTTTACGAAAGGAACTGGATTTGGAGAACCCTATGCGCCTACCAGAAATATCACGGTAGCGGATATTGACAAAGATGGAGACATTGATATTCTCATCACCAACAGGGGACGCGAAAACCAGATATGCCTTAACGATGGCAAGGGAAATTTTGAGGAGGTGATAAGTTTCGGCACGAAAGACGACTCTACCATAGATGTAGAAGTAGCTGATATGAATAAAGATGGGCACAATGACCTGGTGCTGGCCAACCGAGATGAACAACAAAATTTCATTTACCTGAATGATGGTCATTTGGATTTTTCCAAAAGAATTCCTTTTGGCACTGGAAAGGACAACACCCGATCTGTAGCTATTGCCGATTTGAATAAAGACGGACACCTGGATATTGTCACTGCGAACATCGGAGAGCCGAACCGAATTTACTTTGGCGATCCGTCCATGAAATTAACCAACAGCGTAGAGTTTGATACGGGTAAAAGCAATTCCTATGCAGTAGCAATCGGTGATTTAGACCTGGACGGTTTTGATGATATCGTTGTTGGCAATGCGGGTGAACCGAATACAGTTTTTTTGAACAGCAAGGAGGGAAAGACGTGGACTGAAATTCAACTCAGTAAAAATGCATTCGATACCTACGACATCATGATGGTTGATTTGAATGGAGATGGCAGGCTTGATATTATCGAGAGCAACTCGGATGAGTTGAATAGCTATTATTTTAATTTGAAGAAGGCCAAATAGCAGAGACATACATAAATTGAAATTGTGAAAAAGGTCTATCCTTTATTCTTAAGCAGCTTGTGCATCTGGAAACCATCACAATATAGTAAAGACATAAACCGAACGAGTTGGCTTACGTAGTCTACGTCATTGAATTATCCAGAAAGGTATTTACCGAAAATGCAAAATTTCGGATGGCCAACCCCCAGTTCAATGGGGTGTTGGAGTGTCTGTATGTGGGCATGACCAGCAAAACACCACAGGAACGATTTGAGCAACACCGATCGGGGTACCGAAACAAAAAGGGTCATAAATTGTCGTCTAATATTGTGCAAAAGTACGGACGGTACCTGCGCCCCAGCCTCTACAATCATATCGACCCCATGAAAACCCGGGCTGAAGCGCTCGAGATGGAAGAGCAGCTTGCATTGGAGTTGAGAAGGAAAAGGTATGCAGTGTGGTATAATTAACTCAATCGTTATTGTACTTATTTCCAGCAGACGAGATAAGGAATTTATATGATTCCTTACTCAGATATTTGGAAATAATTCTAACTTATTACAATAAAAAGATTTCTACTTCACCTTGCCAAGAATCAACATAAAAAAAGCCACCCTTGTGATTTACCGAATGCAACACCTCCGAAAGAGAATGTGATCAAAACAAATCCTGATCCAAGGACGATAGAAGATAAATAAGATGAAGAGGCTTACAATTGAGCTTTCTGTGAAATTGGATGTAAACTGCTTATTCTAATGACTTGAAAAGGAATTTTTCATCGTATTGGATTGAAAAATCATTCAATAAGTCAGTATATTCCTCTTAAAAGGTTTTTGTCTTGTGATGTATTTCCTGATTTTGGATGTAGGTGATTACATTTTGAAGCTCAGACCTGCTATAGGAAAATGCTCCATATCCTTGTTGCCATTCAAAATGATATTTTGTAAGTCTATTTTCGTTAATCCATTTTGAAGAACTTCCTTTAATATCCTGCATAAGATCGGAGAGCGACTGCGTTGGACGCATACCAAATAGTATGTGAACATGATCGGGCATCCCATTTATTATTAAAAGCTTGTGGTTATGGGATTGAATTATTCCGGTTATGTATTTGTAAAGCTCCTCTTTCCACTCATTTAGAATTGTTCCAGCGCGATATTTTACTACAAAGACTGCGTGAATATGAATTTGTGTGTAAGTGTTTGCCATTGTGTTTACATTTAGCCCTTACAATGCTTTAATGTATATATTTTTTCGACTCACCCCTATCTCATTTTTGAAATACTTGACCTGAGTTCCGGAGTTCGTAGGGATGGATATTGGCAATAAATATCCAAAGTTTATCCAAAGTCTCATAGGGTTGATAGGTTATTGCCCACCATTCTTTTGAATAGTTTTCAACATCCCGTCCCTACAGGACTCTAGTCCTTAGCATTTTAGTTGTTACCGATCTATCGTCTCTACGAGACTTAACGTTTTGGTTTGAGTGAAATATCAACCATTGATCAGGCCAATATCCTTTTTAAAGTAAGTCCCATAGGGACGCAACGATGGTAAACGATGGTAATAAACCAGTATGCACTGAAAGTCCCGTAGGGATGATATTTGTTACTCGCCCACCATTCTTTTGAATAGTTTTCGATATCCCGTCCCTACGGGACTCTAGTCCTTAGCATTTGGTTGTTACCGATCTATCGTCTCTACGAGACTTAACGTTTTGGTTTGAGTGAAATATCAACCATTGATCAGACCAATATCCTTTTTAAAGTAAGTCCCGTATTGATGATAATTGTTACTCGCCCACCTTTCCTTTGAGTATTTTCAATATCCCGTCCCTACGGGACTCTAGTCCTTAGCATTTTAGTTGTTACCGATCTATCGTCTCTACGAGACTTAACGTTTTGGTTTGAGTGAAATA
>ERZ761609.219-NODE-219-length-76324-cov-19.761109_pt1 | contig 76324 bp, 62 predicted proteins | sample MGYA00511163_ERZ761609 | MGnify/ENA primary metagenome ERZ761609 (study PRJEB28899, sample SAMN02445070) | bioreactor sludge metagenome | biome: EBPR sludge | place: Australia: Brisbane, Thorneside Wastewater Treatment Plant | collected 2011-12-16 ...
TGAACTCGTTCAAGATCAATTAAAAACCCTGACTCCGTAGGACGTCAGGGTTTTTTGCTTTTATAGGGGAATAGTTACCCGCCTAAGGGCTCCGTGCACACTGGCACTGGTTACCCCTCCAACGGAGGCCAAAGCTTTAAGTATAGATATTAAGGTTTTTGCACTTGTGTAATGGATATAAAGATGAAAACCCTAAATTGGGGTGGAAATACATGCGTGTATCTGACTTCTATAATATATATGTTGGATACATTGACGTTAGCGGCAACCTCATTGGACAATGACTGACAAGCAAAAATCAAACACTCAGGAATTAATTACAAGTCTGTACCTGAGACTGAATGGTTATTTGACCAGTGGATTTATATTTCAATCAAGTGAGGACAAGATTGGAGGAGAAGTAGATTTAATCGCCATTAGATTTCCTCTTCACCGACAAGATGAAACTGAACATAACTCATCTGACTTTTTAGAAATTACGAACGACATTGATATAATCATTGCTGAAGTCAAAAGTAAAGGACAACAACTTCAGTTCAACAACTCGCTGAGGAATGAACATAATATTTCAAGGCTTCTAAGATGGATCGGACTTTTTGACGACAACATTATTTCCTCGGTGACAAAGGTGTTGCAAGATTTGGTGACTCCTAAACAAAACACCAAAAGACAAGGACTTCTATCAACAGATCCAATTGCAACAAAATTTGGCAATGTAAAAGTTAGACCTGTAATATTTAGTCCCGAGAGAGTTGAATTAAATAATGCTGACAAATTTATCAACTGGACGGAGATAAATGATTTTGTTTGGAGTTGTTTATGTCCGACAGAGAAAAGAGAAGAATGTGGAACACGTTATGACTTTACTGCATGGGGACAAGGACTTAACGAAATTGTAAAGGTTTATAAAGACGGACAGAAAAATTCTAAAAAGCCCCAGACAATTGAAGAAATTTATTCTTTATTGAGTGCGGAGAAATGAGTCAGCCGCTAACAAATGCTATAAAACATATGCTGTATTGTAGGTTCTTAAAGTGTGTGCTAGTAAATTTCGTTTGCAACGTGGGACAAAGTCGTAGGTATTTACACGCATACGTTTTATAGCCGAGCGTTGTGGCGCATTTACAAGATGAAAAAAGTTGGACTATTCTTACTGGGTATATCAATAGAATTGGCTTTTATTGGACTCGTATTCATACTTTTAATGTCGTTTGATATACGAGGTACAACCGCGGGAGTAACACTTACAGCAAGTCTATTAGTCTCAGCCACACTGTTCATAGTTTTGTTCAAAAATCCTTTATTAAAATATGGAATTATTTTGGGTGCAATTATTCCATTCCTATTTCTTGCTTATGGGTTCTGGACAAAATATGACCACGACAAAGAGAGAGCATCTGAACCAGTGGTGACTAGGAGCCAGATGCAAAGTTTTTCGACACAAATTGCTGGCTTAGAATCTTATGTCACCGACAGCTTTGCCATCAATGTAACATTTGACACAATTGTGGAAAATACGATTTCAATCACAGAGCCATTAAATTCCTTTATCATTGAGCTGAATTATTTTGAAATTGACAGGACGAAACAGAATGTTAAAGTGCCTGCTAAGTCAAAATTCGAAATAATAAATGACACTCTCTTTGTTCTATACCTTGAATCCAACAAGGTGATCAAGAAAAAATTAGAACCAAGTACAAACGGCTTTGACTCTATAAGTTATTTAGGCTACTTACCCAAATCTGGTCTCTTTGTTTTTGTTGACAATATGAGTGAGTTCGGGCCAGACTACTCTTCAATTGATGCACTTACCGGGCAAATAATTCATGGTCTTCCACTTTACGAAGCTAGATCTGAAAGTCTATATGGATGTGTTTCGTTCTGCAATGATATTGGCCAGTTAAAAATTCCTGTTAAACTCTGGCATAAAGAAAATAAGAAATATAGATTGATATACGAAGATGAAATTGAGTTAAGTAATTATCGAAACTATGATCGATTTAGTATCTCGAACATAGGTTGGAACAATAATGACTTTAGTTTTAACTTGAAAGTTGACAATGATTCTGTTAAAGTAAGACTAAGAGTTCTAGGGATGTAAACGCGCCACAACATGAGTTGCTGTTGCACAACCTGCAATTTTTTTGTTGACAACTGTGGACTTCGATATGATTTTATTTTTCCATGATAGCCAATTGTTGATACCCCAACTAGCGCAAGCGTCTCGCTTGTGCATAATTTTACTTTTCATCTCATTGCAACTTGCTTAAAATAGGAATTTTACAATTATTTGTTTCGATGAGTCGTAAGTACAAATTTTCAGATAATGATCAATTGTATTTTATCACATTTACGGTGGTGGGTTGGGTAGATATTTTTATCCGCAGGGAGTACAAGGAACTCTTACTTGAAAGCTGGAGGTTTTGCCAAAGGGAAAAGGATTTGGAAATATATTCATGGTGTATTATGACCAGTCATGTTCATATGATTGTGGGTAGCAAAGGCAGGCCATTACCAAAAATAGTGGGTGAGATGAAAAGTTATACCTCAAGGAGCATAAGGAAAGCAATAACATCAAATCCTGCTGAGAGTAGAAAAGAATGGATTATGCCTATTTTGATGCAGGCAGGATTGAAGAATGGAAACAACAAAGACTGGCAGTTGTGGCAACAACATAACCACCCCATTGAGTTAACAACTCAGCACATGTTTTACCAGAAATTGGAATACATACACAGAAATCCTGTTGAAGCAGGGTTTGTTGAAAATGAAGAGGATTATTTATACAGTAGTGCCAGGGATTTTTACGACAAGAAAGGATTGATTGAACTGTGTTATGTTGTTTGAGCGAAAGTCGGTAGTAATTTAGAAGCAGAAGAGTGCACAAGCGAGACGCTTGCGCTAGTTGAGTTTTTAACAGAAACAAAAACTTTGACACGAAAATTGAAATTGACGGAATAATCTTTCCAAGTGTACCATCCAGTTATCAAGAATTAAACCTCGTAATTCCTCCAAAAATAGTTGACACTAAGTTAAAGTTTCTATGGTGTGACTTAATTTGGGTAGTATTAAGCAAAACTAGAGGAGCTCAATTTATCCCAATCGAACATAGAGCGAAGGTAAATGAAAAAGGCATTATTGAATGGCGCAAATTTGGTACTCACTAGGTAAGAAATCCAATCAAATGTTTAAATTGGAGAATAGATACCTAGGACATGCTTGAAGAAACAAAGACGAATCTAAGCGCTCTAAATGATAGACAGAAGGAAGCAGTTATTAGTGATGAAAAGCGTTTACTTGTTTTAGCGGGTGCGGGTTCAGGTAAGACTAAGACCCTTCTTCAAAAGCTTGTCTATTTAATAGAAGAAAAAAGTGTAAGCCCTTCAGGCATACTTGCAATCACATTCACTAAGAATGCGACAAATGAAATGATTGACCGTTTAATCGTTTCAGCGGACAATACCGGAGAATATGAGAAAATCCTTGTTGATAAGTTCAAAAGTAAAGCTGATAAAGACAAAGAGCGGTTTAACTATCAAAGAAAGTTTAAATGGATAGACTCACTTACAATTAGAACATTCCATAGTTTCTGTTATAGTGTTTTAAGGAATCATGGAGTAAATGAATTTGATAACAAATTCAGAATAATTGGAGAGGAGAAAAGGGATGAAGAGGACGAGTTATCAAAGCACGTTGCCCCTGAAACCGTATTTGAAGTTTTTCACAAAATATTAATTGAGGAATGTGAACAAACTGAGTTTTTGCTTCGCCTAAAGCGGTACATCTTAGACTATATAATAGATAAAATTCATCTTGATAAGAGTCAAGGCAAGTTCGTTCCCAAAGACGGCAAATATTTTACCGCATTGGATGGAACTAAGGTCCGCTCAAAGTCTGAGCAATTTATTGCTGATTGGCTTTACCGACATAGCATAAAATATGAATATGAGCCATTGCTAAACGTTAAGGACTTTTCATTTCACCCAGATTTTTACATTCCTGAAGCAAACCTTTACTTGGAGCATGTCAGTGAGAAAAGCTACTCGACAAAGGACAAGGAAGAACAATTCAAAAAAGGAAATCTCCTATTGGTAAAGACTTATGAGAGTATGACCAAAGACTCTGCTCTTTTTAACCACACTCTAGACAAAGTAATCAAAAATCGCCTTCCAGCAAATTATCATGTTAATGCAGCACTCTCATACAAAGAAGAATTTCAGGGCTATCATGAAGACGTGAAAAAGTTTCTTACTCAAATCATTAGAATAACTGACATGATTAAAGTAGAAAACATTAGCACTGAGACTGTTTTAGGTAATGCAAAACAAGACCAACACGAAAGAGTAAGAAGCTTTTATGATTTAGCAATACCAATTGTTGATAAATACGTAACCTACTGCACTGATAAATCCTATCTCGACTTCAACGACCTTATCTCAAGAACCGCCTCTCTCTTTAAGAACCATCCAGACATTGCTAACAAGTACAAAAGCAAGTTTCAGTACATTTTGGTTGACGAATTTCAAGATGTTAATAATTTACAAGTTGAGCTAATTAAACTAACGCTAACCGATGACACTCAGCTTTTTTGCGTTGGTGATGATTGGCAAAGCATATACGGGTTCCGGGGTTCAAATGTGAGTTATATAATAGACTTTGAGAATCACTTTAAAAATGCACGTGTTGTAAAATTGAATCTTAATTACAGAAGCACACAGCATATTGTTGGAGCAAGTAATGAAGTAATAAAACACATTAAATTTAAGGTTGACAAGGACATTCACTCCTCAAAAAAGTCAGAGCATAAAATCGTTGTGTTCGCGGGGAACAGTGAAGAGGAGAATATTCAATTCGCAATTGAGGAAGTCCGTAAATTTCAAGAAGAAGGATTAACAAGCGAGGACATTCTATTCCTTTATAGAAGAAGTAAAATGTTCAGTAACTCATTTAATCAAGACAAATCTTACTACCATAGACTAAGAGATGAAGGGTTAAAGGTCCAGGGAAAAACCATTCACGCAGCAAAAGGGCTTGAAGCTAAAGTAGTTTTTATAATTGGACTTACAGAAGGAGACGGTGGCTTTCCTGACATTTGGCTTGAAGACAGAATCTTTCAAACAATTAAAAAAGCGAATCACGACTTATTGCTTGAAGAAGAAAGACGACTCTTTTATGTAGCAATGACAAGAGCGAAAGAGAAACTCTTCCTAATTACTGAAAAAGGTAATGAGTCGAGTTTTTTAAAGGAAATCCCTGAGACATTTACAGTACGGACGAGTATTCCACTTAAGTCTATGGTGGACAAAGTAATTACTTGCAAAAAGTGTTTTAGTGAACTTAATAAATTATGGATTATGTGTCCTTATTGTGGTGAGAAAGTAAACGGACAAGAGGAATAGTGCTTCGAAAACCACACCAATGCCATTGCCGCGCAATCCGACACACAACCAAAGCAATGGCATCCGCGTGGTTAAAGTACGGTGAATGCGTGGCACTATGCACAACAAAATGTATAATCCATGGCGCTGATAAGGAGGATATTTTTTTATTTTTGCTCAGCGCCACGGCTTATACATAAACGTTGGCTGCAATGCAAATAAGAACTATGAAATGATACACTCAAAGGTATCCTCCACGCTACATTCACTAATAAAAGAAATCAGAGATCACCCTGATGACTTTTTACATTTTGAACCTAAGGAAATCTTAAACCGACAAGAGCTTTACACAAGAACAAGAGGCAAGGTTGAGGAATATTCAAAAGGAATTAAGCGAATGCAGTGGAGTACGGAGTACTTCAATAAGGATGATAAAACCTGGATCAATTTTAAAAGTTATTTTGAAAGGCTCAGCGCAAAGTATTCAATATTAAATAGGTGTTTTCAGGCAATCAAGAATGAATATCAATTAAATGAACAAGAGGTTCATTCTACCCTTGGTGCTTTTTTGTATTATGTTTTATTTAAAAATGAAAAGTATATTTTAGATGAAACAATAATAGAATTAGTTACCGTCTTTATTAATGACTTAAACAAAACAGCGCCAGAATGGAAAATAAAGTTATGGATTAAAGGAATCTGGTTAAATGATGAAATTATAGATGTTTCAAATGAGCTTACAATTCGTAAACCAGTAAACGATGACTTTGTTTTGGAGCAACCTTCCTATTCTTATTTTTCATCAATGATTTCCGCCACCATTGATTCGTGCGACTCGATCATTGAAATTAGGAAAAAATTCGAGGATGAAAATGCGATGGAGGATTATTTAACAAAATTGATTCAATCATTGAGATTATATAACCTTGGGGCTGTTCAAGTTAATAGACGAGAGTACAAACCGAACTCAATTTTGTTGCGATATGGGGTTCCATATTCCTTGGATATCCATTCTTTTTTCCAATATGAGGTCACATCCAAGGAATCGAATGATATAAGGGCGTTTTTAGATTTTATGCTAGATTTTCTACCCCCTATGAATTGGGCAAGTAAAATTCAGGATCAAAACCCTATCTATATAAGTATCGAGCGATATTCTGAAGCAATAACAAAATCAATGGCGGTTGAAAATAAGATCACTACAGCAATCACTGCTTTGGAGGCTCTGTTACTTAAGGCAAACGAAAGATCTGAATTGAGTCATAAATTATCTCAAAGAGTTTCGTATTTATCTCAGTACTTTAAATACCCACCTATTAAGGTTTACAATGTTATGAAGAGAGCTTATGAAATAAGAAGCACATATATTCACGGCTCAATGTTAGGGCCCACAGAGCGAAAAGACCTTGGGGAAATCCAAAACCAGATTCTCAACCTCTTGAGAAGAATATTGTTGATATTTATTGGACTTTCAAAGTTGATTCTAAAAGACGAATTGATTGCAAAGATTGATAATGCCATTATCGATCGAAATGCTAATGAAAAATTAGTAAAGGAATTAATGAGGGCGGATTTCCTGAAGTTAACAGCTTATAATACTGGATTTGAATTTGAAAGTACAAATTAAGTGCACAGCTACCAACACAATATATTATATTTCCCAACAAGCGCAAGCGTCTCGCTTGGGCTCTCTAGGCCTATCGCTAAGTTTTTCCACATCTTGAACGGAAACACAAAAAGCGCTATTTTGGTAGTGACTTATGTATGGAGGCACCTGCCTGCCATGCCTCCGGCAGGTAAACGGCAGGCAGGCACGCATACATAGGCGTTTAGCGGTCGGGTTATCATCCGACAATTCAATATGATATAAATTAGTCAAGAATATTTTAAATGCCCGATTTGCATTTTAGGTTCAAAAGCCTTCAGGAATCAGACCTTCCTGTTTTAGTTGCTTGGCTAAGCAGAAATCATTTGCAGGAATGGTGGAGAGCTGAAGAAATAACGTTGGAAAAGATTCGTGAGAAATATCTCCCCAGAATTTTTGACAAAGATTCGGCAAAACCATTCCTGGTTTATTTAAGAAAAGAACCTTTTGGTTATATACAGTATTATTGGGCGGCTGAGGGTGATACAAACTGGTGGCCCGACCAGCCAGATGCTGATGCTATAGGAATAGATCAATTTATTTCAGACGAAAGCAAATTAAATCAGGGCTACGGAACAGCTATGATAACTCAATTCATCCATTTTTTAATGAACAGTATTAAAATATCCGAAATCCGTGTAGACCCAAGACCTAATAACTACAGAGCAATACGCTGTTATGAAAAGATAGGATTTATTCAATGCGGAAATATTAAAACCCCAGATGGTCCAGCTACAATGATGATCTTAAAAACAGAGACATTCAATTTAAAAAAGTAAAAACTAACATGATAAATGTAGATATTCCACTACCATTCATGCAGCCATGGTTCCAGCTTAAAGCATGAATGTGGCGCTCCACTCAAGCACCACTGGCAACTATTGCATTTATGTTCTTCACTAAGTTTTTTCAATATTGGAGGGGAAAATAAAAGGCGCTATTTTAGTAGTGACTATGAAAGGGTGGCACACGACCACTTATATTGGTGTTGGCTGCAAGGTGGACAGACAAAGTTAACAACTAAAAGGTGATCAAAAGATTTTCAATTTATTTACTTTACAGTTTTGTTATCTTTTCTGTCGGTTACCTGACATCGTACATTTTAAAAGACAAGGTGACCGATGAGGTTAAGAATGTTATGTTCCTTGCAAGTTCCTTCTTCATTCAATATCTATTCATCATAAAATGCTACGATCTGAGCAGGGTCAGAAGGATAATTTTGTGGATTACTGCGTGGATAGTATCCATGATTATTGGATGGGGGGTTCTCATTCACTATGGATTTGATAAAAAGCCTAATCACGCAGATTTGAACGGATTAATAGCCTATTTGATTAGCGCATATCTGATCTATGAATTGCACCACTATATTAGTAGACGCATGGTGGATCATTAACGCCAAAAGGGATCTGCAATAATCAATGAAAGCATTCATTATACTTTCAAATAGTTGTGCACCCACCTAGCTACCAACATGCCTATACGCCATGTGCTTCGTTGCCAGGCGTAAGTCACTTGCCTCGAAACACTGATCTTTGAATGTTCCCAACTACCGCAAGGAGGGTGATGATGGACAGTTGATTGGTTGTGTGTTTTCTTCTGTTTGAAGAAAAATACAGCTGCAAAACCTTATTCAACCGTCCACATAGGACTTTATTAATGGACTTTGGATTTTTTCTAGGTTGCAGGCTTATAAAAAACTCAGAACCATGAAAAACAGTCTTATCACAGTCGTAACCCTATTACTTATATCTGCAGGAGTCAACGCACAAACCTGGAAAATTGACCCCAACCACGCCAGCATCATGTTCAATGCAAAGCACTCCGGGATTTCATTTGTCAATGGAAGGTTTATGGAGTTTGAGGCTACTGTGGAAGGCGGAACCCCTCAGGATTTTACAGGTGCCAAAGTGGCTTTCACAGCGCAGGTAGGCAGTGTGAGTACCGGTGCCGAGGGCAGGGACAAGCACTTAAAAACGGCTGATTTTTTTGATATGGAAAATCATCCTACCATCAGTTTTGTGAGTCAGTCATTCACTAAAACAGGAGACAATATGTACAAGGTAGTGGGCGATTTGACCATGAGGGGAAATACCAAACAGGTAGAGTTGGTCGCACAGCACATTGGATCTACCAAAACCAGAGATGGTCGCAATAGTGTTGGTTTTCAACTTACCGGAAGTGTGGACAGAAACGAGTTTGGCGTGTCAGGTGCGGCTGGCTCCGTAGCACCCATCATCGAAATTGTATGCAACGTGGAGATGTCCGAACAGAAATAGCGACAAAGGAATCCTGTAGACGACCCTGCCAGGGGTTATAATTAATACGCAACTAAAAATTATTTCAATACTATTGCGCAGTTAAATGACTGCGCATATATTTGCAGTCAGATAGCTGCATATATGGAGTTGAGAAGAGACGTATTTCAGGCCATTGCCGACCCCACGAGGAGAGCGATCATTGCATTGGTGGCTCTGCAGGCCATGACGCCTACTGCCATTGCAGAAAATTTTGATTCATCGCGACAAACCATTTCCAAACACATTCAGATTCTTACCGCATGTGAGCTGCTCCAACAGGAGCAGACGGGCAGAGAGATTTACTATCATTTAAATCCCAGGAAGATGAAAGAAATCGCAGACTTTATCGAACCGTATCGTCAATTGTGGGACAAGCGATTTAATAAGCTTGAAGCAGTAATGAAAAAATACAAATAGCATGGAACGAAAAACAAAAATTGAGGCAGAAGAGGGGAAGCAGGAGATCCTCATTACCCGGGAGTTTGATTTGCCTCTGGAGTTACTATTTAAAGCGTATGTGGAACCAGCGTTGTTGGAGCAATGGATGGGAACCAAAGTGTTGAAACTGGAAAACAAAAGGCATGGCAGTTGGCAATTTGTAACCACCGATCCCAGGGGAAATAAGCACGGGTTCAACGGTGTGATCCATGAGTTCCACCCCGATCAAAAGATCACGCGTACTTTTGAAATGGAAAACTCTTCCTTTCCTGTTCAGCTGGAATTTCTGGAATTCGAAAAAGTAACAGATAACACCAGCCAGCTCAATATGAAAATTGTCTTTAAATCAGTGGCAGACAGAGACAAAATGCTAAAGTTACCTTTTGCACAAGGCATTAATATGGCACACAACAGACTTCAGGAAATTGTCATTAAATTTATTTAATATTCTTATGTCGAAGAGAAATAAAATCATCTATTGGATAGCCACCATTTGGTTGTCGTTGGGCATGGTGTCCACAGGTATAGTACAAATAATGAAGATGGAAGCGGAAGTAGAGCTCATCATCAATAAGCTGGGCTATCCTGTTTATTTTCTTACTTTGTTAGGAGTATGGAAATTGTTGGGTGTAGTAGCAGTGCTTGTTCCCAGGTTTCCTTTGGTTAAAGAATGGGCGTATGCCGGTTTCTTCTTTGCCATGTCTGGGGCAGTGTTCTCTCATATTGCCATGGGCAGTGCGGCCATTGATTTTTTTGGTCCGTCATTGCTAATAGTACTCACGGTAGTATCCTGGTATTTCAGACCAGCAGAAAGAAGAGTTGTTGCCGTTTAATAATACATTATGATTTCCAGTGTAGATTTTTTCTTTAATAAAGAAAGCCAATGGAAGAAAGAGTATGCCCAACTGAGATCAATCATCCTTGCCTGTGGGTTGACAGAAGAACTGAAGTGGGGTAAACCTTGCTATACCTTTAATGGCAATAATGTTGTTTTGATCCATGGGTTCAAAGAATACTGTGCGCTGTTGTTTCACAAAGGAGCTTTGCTAAAAGACACCCATGACCTGCTAGTTCAGCAAACAGAAAATGTACAGGCTGCCCGTCAGATTCGCTTTACAAGTTTAAAGGAAATAGTAAAGTTGAAAGCTGTTTTAAAAACCTACGTGTATGAGGCCATTGAGGTAGAGCGGGCCGGATTGAAAGTAAAGATGAAGAAGACATCGGCATTTCCCATGCCGCCAGAATTCAAAGAGGCACTTAAAGATCGGGAATTGAAAGCTGCCTTTGAGGCGTTGACACCGGGAAGGCAACGGGGATACTTACTTTATTTTTCTGCGGCCAAACAATCCAAAACCCGTGTAGCAAGGATTGAAAAAAGCATCCCTGATATCTTTGAGGGCAAAGGTTACAACGAACGATAATTAATTTAAGCATACTTTAATGGCAAAGAAGATTGTAAAAGACTTGTCCGCTAAGCAACAGAAAGAATTACTAAGTGTGTTAAAAACTCGCTTTGAAAAAAATATGAATCGCCATAAGGGCATGGATTGGGCCAGAGTAGAGAAGAAGCTAGAGGCGCGCCCCGACAAACTGTGGTCGTTGCATGAGATGGAGCTAACAGGAGGTGAGCCCGATGTGGTGGGGTATGACAAAAAGAAAGACGCGTTTGTATTCTATGATTGCTCTGAGGAAAGTCCGAAAGGTCGCAGAAGTGTTTGTTATGACAGGGAAGGGCTGGAATCAAGAAAAGAACATCGGCCTAAAAATAGCGCTGTAGATATGGCGGTTGACATGGGCATAGACCTGTTAACAGAAGAGGAGTACCGCACTTTGCAACAACTGGGAGATTTTGATACAAAAACTTCGAGCTGGTTGCATACTCCGGATGCAATCCGAGCACTGGGCGGTGCCCTCTTTGGGGATTTCCGCTACGGTCAAACCTTTGTCTATCACAACGGAGCCCAATCGTACTACGCAGCGAGAGGTTTTAGGGGAGTGCTTAGGGTTTAAACCGATTTTACTCCTCTCCCTAAAATAAATAGATAGAGATCAATTATTGACAATATCTTAGGAGTTATAAATGGAACACAGCACCAACTATTTTGACACGTTCATACAGGTAGCAGAAGATTGTCCTGCAGAGGAAGGAATTGTACCACCTGAAAGAGGAGAGAAGAAATCCATTGCCAACGTACAGTTCGAGTTGCTAAGGAATAACCCTTATCGGTATACATCGGATGATCTTTTGTTTCTGGTGCACGCGCAACGCAATGACCTTGTCAAATCTGAAATGAAGCAGGAACGGGAAAAGTTTTTTTCAAAGGGACAGGCCTGCATGCGTGCATCGCCATTGACCAAAACTTATGGTTGGGGTATACATAATGATGAAGATGGAAAGATTGCTATCTTTGGTAGAGACTCAGAAGAGTATAAAAAGTTCCTGACAAAAAAAGGGTTGAAAGTTGTGCCTGCTATGCGCTCCAAACGGAAAGAAAAATAAGAAGTTGTCTCCAAAATCAAATCTCAATGACATCAACAATGAACAAACCTGCGACCTGGTATTGGATAGTTTGTGGTATTGCATTGGTATGGAACTTAATGGGAGTGATGGCCTATGTGGCGCAAATGACCATGAGTCCAGAGGCGATGCAGGCTTTGCCAGAAAATGAAAGAATGCTGTATGAGAACACACCGTCCTGGGCAACAGGTGCATTTGCGTTGGCAGTATGGGGCGGTACATTGGGAAGTATGTTCTTGTTATTAAGAAGGAAGCTGGCCACGCCCGTTCTGATCATCTCTTTGGTAGGCATTGCAGTGCAAATGTTTCATTCTTTTTTTATGAGCAAGTCGATTGAGGTATACGGACCCGGTGGAATGGTGATGCCCGTTATGATCGCTGTCATCGCGGTATACCTTGTTTGGCTTTCAAAGAAAGCTACAGCCAATGGCTGGATGAAATAGAATTTCTTTCATACCAAGTATCAAAGCAGCGATAGTGAATCCTGTAAAAAGTCTTCCGTCAGAATAAGAGCATCATCCTTCCCACACCTGGTGGCCTGCGAAGGATGAATCAAACAATTCCATCTCAAAAATCTTCTTCATGAGAGCGTGATTTCAATCAACGTATTGTAGTATTTTCGCGCTACTTTACTACCAGGTATTTTTACCTGAAAAACCACTTGACACTTGAGATTTTGCTCTGTTCTGCTTTCTCTTTTACTTATTGGAGTACTCCATGTATCTCACGCACAGGATGTTATTTTTTCTGACTCATTAAAAGAGGCACTTCACAGTTACTCAACTGAGGAAAAATTGGACACGTATTGGCTTTTGGCAAGAGCGTATGCTGCCGTAGACTCAACAGTAACGGAAGAGCTTGTGGGGAATATCTCCTCTCTTACAGTTGATAAGGAATTGCTAACTGCCATGATCGCGGCACTTGATGGTAATCGGTATGAATCCCGTGGTGAAAAAGAGTTGGCAATAGATAATTATAAGAAAGCCATTCAAAAGTTGGGGGAGAAAGAAGAGTGGATAAAGCAGGGGCAGGTGATGTTGGACCTGGCTACGCTCTACGGAAAGAACAACCAGTATGAGCAGTTCAAAAAACTCTCCATTGATGCCAATAATTTGTTTATAGCGGGTAAGGATTCTTTAGGGTTAATCACCTCGTTTTCCAACGTGGGAAGAAGTCATCAGTTGTTGGGACAATTTGACTCCGCCATTACCTACTTGTACAAATCGGTGGCAATAATTGAATCCTATCAACCAAAACCATTATGGGCAAAAGTGTACCTCAGGTTGGCAGGCAATACATACAATAACCTGGGCATAGCCTATATGGAACATGGTGATGATAAAACCGGTATGCGGTTCTACAATAAAGCCATGGAAAAGAAAAAGCAATTGGGAGATCCTATTGAAGTGGGCAATATGTATATCAATATCGGAGGCATCATGTTCTCACAAAACAATTTAAGAGCAGCCAGGGCCTACCTTGACAGCGCTTCTCAAAACTATGGTGAAGCGGGTTATAAAAGTGGACTACTGCTTTGTAAATCTAACTCCGCAGCGGTTTCCAATGTGGTGGGTGAATACGATCGAGCCATTGACTATGCGCGGGAAGGGGTGATGCTTGCCAAAGAGATGGCCGATAAGTACAATCAATCACTGAATTATTTTCACATCGGCACTGCCTATGGGCACAAAGGTTTTCATGCGCTGTCACAAGTCTATATGGATTCCTCACTGGTAAGGGCCACAGAGATCAAATCAAGAAACATGATTGCCGAAATCATGAATACGCAATACGAATTTGCAGTACAGAAAGGTGAATTTGAACGAGCGCTGAGTTTTAGAAACCAATACATTGCCGTCAAGGATTCGATGTTCCAGGAGAAAAAGTCGAAAGATATTGTTGAGATGGAAACACAATACAAGACCCGGGAAAAGGATCAGGAAATTAATTTTCTTAACCAACTCAACGAATTAAAAACAGCCTCACTCGAAAGAAACACATTCCTGATTGTTGGGCTGCTCATACTCCTCGGGTTAGTCATTGTTGGGTTTAACTTTTTGCGATACCGTGCTACCCAAAGGGCAAAGTCTGTACTTCAGGAACAAAAGATTAGAATGCGGGAAGCACAAATAAGGGCGGTGATTGATTCACAGGAACAGGAGAGAAAACGCTTTGCCACTGACCTGCACGATGGAATGGGCCAGCTTATATCAGCACTTCAGTTGAATATTCAATCCATGAATCAAATCAATGGCGACCTGAACAAAAGAGATGAGCTGTATGAGAACTCAACCCACCTTCTAAAAGATGTTCATAAAGAAATCAGAAACATTGCCTTTAACCTGATGCCACAGACATTGATGAAGGAAGGGTTGGTTGCTGCAGTAGAGGAGTTGACAAAACGCATTAACAACACCAATCAACTTCAGGTAAAACTATCTGTTCTGGATGTAGAAAACCGCTTGCCTGAAGTAGTCGAAGTTTCCTTGTACAGAATTATTCAGGAATTCTTATCCAACATCATGAAATACAGCCAGGCAACCCACGTCTACCTTGGTCTGACAAACCATGAGGAAGAACTTGTGCTGTCTATTGAAGATGATGGTATAGGATATGATATTGAGAAATTCAGAAACAGCCAGGGAAACGGTTGGAGAAATATTAATACGCGACTTAATCTGATAAAAGGAGAGTTGCAGATCGATACGCAAGAGGGTAAGAAGGGAACATCTGTCCTTATCACAATAAACACACTTGATCCAACTAACACATTATCAGTAAAAGCAGGAACTGATAAGAGTAGTTCTTAAACCAAATTGTTCTTAAAGGCATATCGCACAAGTCCCACCACATTATTAGTCCCCGTTTTCTTTAGGATATTTTTTCGATGTGTTTCTACCGTTCGCTCGCTGATAAAGAGAATATCAGCGATCTGCCTGGTGCTGTATTCTTTCGCTATCAGTTTGGTGATTTCTACTTCCCTTGGCGTTAAGTCTTTGTTTTTATCTGCGTCTATATTCTGAATTAGAATATCAGAAACATCCTCACTCAGGAATCGCTTTCCGCGCACTACCTTATCGAGCGCGTCTATGATGCTTTGGTGTGTGTCTTTTTTTAGAATAAATCCATCCGCACCCATCTTAAGAAGTTCTCGAATTACTGAAGGCTCGTCATGCATGCTCAGTACAATGGTTTTGATCTCGGGCAAGACGGTTTTGGCAATCTTAATGAGTTCGAGCCCTTTCATGTTAGGCATCTCGTAGTCTGTGATCAGAATATCGTAGTCGTTGTTTTTTAAAAGTTCCTGTGCACGCTCAGGTGTATGGGCGGTATCCGTTACTTCAAACAATTCAGAAGCACCATCGATGATGGACTTTGTCCCCTCCAGTAGAATTTGGTGATCATCCACCAATAGAATTCGGTATTTCATCTTTCTTGCGCGAGCAAGATATAGCTTATTGAATATCTTCACAAAGCATTATTTTTCAATCGGCAAGCAATAAAAAATATGGTGGATTGTCCATCATGACTACCCGGTATATATGGCCTACCCGATGTTGGGTATCTTTTTATAAAAAAGATTTGATTCATACCTGTTTCCATTGACATTATAAATAAGTTAGCAGCAGTAATTTATTTGTTGGTTCAATTTTTTGAGTGAACCAAAACAACCACCATTATAAGGCGACAAGCATGGAAAAGAACAAAGGAATCTCTCGCAGGAAATTTATCGGCAATACCAGTGCGTTGGCCATGATGACAGCGCTACCAGGCTTTGCGCAAGCTGCCCCGTCCAATAAAGCTTTGAAGATGGCAGAACGCCATCGGGAAGAGTTGCTCACCTTACTCAAAGACATGGTGCGTGTAAAAAGTCTTTCAGGAGAGTCTGCTGCCGATGCGCAAAAAGTGGTGAAGCAATACCTTGAAAAGCTTCCCTATCGCATTGAAGAAAGTAACGACCAGCCAAGCAAATACGAACAACATCCGGAGTTCATGCCACCCAGCCCTGTAGGAGACGGGCCCTTTACCAATGTGGTGGGTTGGCCAACCAACAGCAAAGGCAAACAGTTTGCTATGTTTGCACACATCGATACAGAAGCGGTGTATGAAGGATGGGAAACAGATCCTTATGAACCCAAACTGGTAGGCAATAAATTGTATGGCCTCGGTACATCCGATGATAAAGCAGGAGTGGCGGCTATGTTGGTGGCCGCAGCGGCCTTGTCCAAAGCAGGTGAAGCATTGCCTGTGGTAATGAGTTTACATGGCAAAGGTGGTGGTAGCAGGGGCAGCCTTCCCATCTTTGAGCGGATAAGTAAAACAAATCACAACTTTGGTGCAGTGTTGTATGTGCACCCTGCTGAAACAGGGCGTGGACTGGAAGACATAAAGAATGCGGTGCAGGGAATTGTAGATCTTGAAATGACCGTAGAAGGGTGGCGAGGTGAACAGATGGAAATCAATAGTATAGATTCAGCGGAATGGACAGAAGGAGGCAATGCGTTGGACACCTGTTGGCAAATACTTGACCACTTGCGCAACACAGTATTTAGAAATGTATTGGTCAATGTGGGCATTTTAAATGGAGGCGATCGCATTGGCTCTGTGGCTGACAAAGCTACTGTTACATTCAGGTTGAAGTTTGAAGGTAAGAACACCTGGGGTGATCTTGTAGGCCGTGCCCGTCAGGCAATCGATGCCTATGTAAAAGCATTGCCTTCTACAGAGAAAAACTATACGGTAGAATTAAAGACCATAGGGTATCGCACCAACCCGGGAGCAGCCAGTTGGGAAGCACCCGTAAGTAAAGTGTTGCGCCAGTCCATTACAGATATTACAGGTCGTGCTCCCGATGCCTATCCCAATCACTATGCGGGTGATATCCGTTATCCCATCCGCTTGCTCAATGTTCCCGCTTATGGCATCGGTTCGTTGGGCGGCAATTTTTATGGCCCTAATGAGTGGGTGGATGTAGACGATTTGGTAAAGTTGGTTGCAGTGTGTATCCAAACCCTTTCGGGCTGGCAGAAAATTTAAGGTAATGGAATAAGTTAATTGACTTATCAATCTCTCGCTTTTCGGGTGAAAGGCTCACCATCCAAATAAAACTCAAATTCGAATTGCGCTTGTTTCCCTACTTTCACGCCTAAGTTAACTTAACCATCAAACCATCAGAGGAATAACTAACCTACTGACCTAACATTTTAACCACAATTCATGAGAATTAATATCCTTTTTGCAATACTTATAAGTAGTTGCACACTTGCAGTAGGGCAGACGAAATCTACCGTAGACCCAATTGACAAAAAGCTGTACCAAAGCCTGACGTACCGAAACATCGGTCCTTTTCGCGGGGGCAGATCAACAGCAGTAACCGGAATACCAGATCAGATTTTTACCTATTATATGGGCACCACAGGTGGTGGTGTATGGAAAACTACAGATGGCGGAACCACATGGAATAATATTTCTGATGGTTACATCCACACAGGAGGTATTGGGGACGTTACTGTTGCACCTTCCGATCCGAATATTGTGTTCGTAGGCACAGGTGAAGCTCCAGTGCGTGGTGTAAAAACATCGCATGGTGATGGCCTTTATAAATCCACCGATGCTGGCGCAACCTGGAAGCACATGGGACTTGCAGCCACAAGGCACATTAGTCGTGTGTTTGTGCATCCTAAAAATCCAAACAAAGTATATGTAGCTGCACAAGGAAATCCATGGGGACCGAACGAGGAGCGCGGTATTTATTTATCCGAAGATGGAGGTACCACATTTAAAAAGATTCTTTATGTAAATGAAAACTCAGGCATTGCAGACTTGTCTGTAGATGCAACTAATCCTGATATCATGATGGCTACTTCGTGGGACTTCAACCGCAAGCCATGGGTAGTACAAAGCGGTGGTCCTGGCAGCCGTGTTTTTAAAACGACTGATGGAGGAATTACGTGGAAAGAAATTAACAAAGGGCTACCCGATCTGAAAGGTAAAATGGGAATAGCCATTTCACCTGCCAACCCTAAGATTGTTTATATAGCAATTGAAGCTTTAGGTGATAAGGGTGGGGTGTACCGCTCAGATGATGGAGGAGAATCATTCAGGCAAACGACTAACGACCCTACTACTTATGCTCGTGCATGGTATTATATGCACATCATCGCTGATCCCAATGACGAGGATGAATTGTGGGTAATGAACAGTTCTGCCATGAAATCCATTGATGGCGGCAAGACGTTCAGAGGTGTAGGGGGCAGTCATCCCGATCACCATGATATGTGGATCAATCCCAATAATAGTAAGATCATGATCAATGCCAACGATGGTGGCGGATCAGTAACCTATAACGGAGGAGAAACCTGGTCTACCTTAATGAACCAGCCTACTGGTCAGTTTTACCGTGTGATTACAGACAACCAGTATCCATATCGTATTTATTCGGGTCAGCAGGATAACACCACTATTGCAATCAACAGCACTTCACAAGATCAGGGTATTGGTCGCATGCACTGGAATGAAGTACGTGCAGGAGAGTCATCCACGGTGGCTTTTGATGCCAACAACCCAAGGTTTATCTACTCTACCTACTTCGCAGGTAATTTTGTAGAGTGGGACAGCAAGATAGACAACACCCGCATGGTGCGCCCTTTCCCTGAACAAGTAAGTGGTGAGCAACCTAAAAATTTGAAATACCGCGCCAACTGGAACGGACCCGTATTGGTGTCTCCACATAATCCCAATGTGATTTATTACGGATCGCAATACGTGATGAAATCCGTTGACCGTGGCGTAAACTGGGAAGTGATGAGCGAAGACCTGACACGTAACGACAAAGCCCATCAGGGTAAGGGTGGTATACCCATTTCCAATGAACAAATCACGGCAGAGAGTTATAACAACGTTTTCAACATAGAAGAATCATTGTTGAAAGAAGGTGTGATTTGGGTAGGATCCGATGATGGGTTAGTACACGTTACACAAGATGGAGGCAAAACCTGGACCAATGTAACACCCAAAGGCTTGAAGGAAGCGATCATCAATGTAGTAGAACCTTCTCCACACGATCCAGCCTCGGCTTACATTGCAGTGGCGGGTTATAAGATGAATGACTTTACACCACACATTTTTAAAACCAAGAATTATGGTAAGACCTGGGTGGAAATTGTAAATGGTATTCCTAACAATACGTTTGCGCGTACGGTAAGAGAAGATCCTGATCGCAAAGGATTGTTGTATGCCGGTACGGAAAACGGTTTGTTTGTTTCGTTTGATGATGGTGCCAACTGGCAATCACTGCAGAACAATTTACCTCAAGTACCCATTACAGATTTACGCGTAAAAAGAAAAGATTTGGTAGTGTCTACACAAGGAAGGGCACTGTGGATATTGGATGATCTTACTCCGCTGCATCAGATTTCTGATAAGGTGGCCAAGGCAGACTACTATTTGTACAAACCACGTGATGCCTATGCACCGTTGGCCAGAGCATTTAGTCTGAATGGTGACCAGGGAACAAACCCTAAAAGAGGAGCGCAGCTTACCTATGTGCTCAATAAATCGGTAGGTGAAGACGTGCCGATGTCAATGGAGATAATAAACCAATCAGGCGAGGTAGTGTATACCGAGTCGACACACGCTCCAAAAACAGAATGCGATGTGTTCACCAGGAAACAATTAAAACGAGATGTGGGTGCACATTCCTGGAATTGGAATATGCGTATTGGTCAGTTTGATTGTATCAAAGAATTGACGATGACCAACCGGGATTTGAGCGCTTACGATGCTGCACCTGGAAAGTACCAGGCGCGATTCAAGGTGGGAGCCTTTACACAAGTGCAGGATTTTGAAGTGAAGATCGACCCAAGAATAGAAGAGAGCATACCGGGAGCGGCTGCAGCCTATGTAGAACGCGATCAACTTTCTGCGTCTTTGCTGGTAGGTGCCACAGAGATGTCTAAAGGTGTCAGGTACCTGAGAAAAGTGAAACAACAACTTGATTTTATTCTGGATGAATCCACCTCAAAGGATCTCGTAGATGGAGGCAAGGCGCTCAATGCAAAAATTGACGCATGGATTGAGAATATCCTGCAAAAGGAATTGCGTACGCAGCAAAATAACTATCAGTATGAGGCCCGTCTATTGGTGAAATACAAAATTTTGCTGAATGACATGGGTGACGGAAATGTACCGGTAACACAAGGAACAAAAGATGTGACTAAGGATTACCTGCAGAGGTGGAAGGTATTCAAAGATGAGCTGGAAAAAATAATCAGTGAAGACGTGAATAACTACAGTGATGTTTTGAAAGGAGCAGGGTTACCTGAGTTCATTTATCCCAAGTTGGAAAACATTAACATTAAGGGCAAGAATTAGAAAACAAGATCAAGCCTCATAACAAAACCGCTTACTCACATTGGGTAAGCGGTTTTGTTTTATCAGGACTCGGCATCACAAATACCCATTACTATAAGAAAGCAAACGAATTAAATTCACCGCTTTCAATAGATCAAACTGCATGGCAGCAACGATACTGTGCACCGCCAGGAGTTCCCTGTCAATCGACATGGTATCCATAGTACAAAACTGGTCGATCGTCATTTTGGCTTTACTATAACCTTCTGCTTCGAACATGCCTAAAACGGAAATGGTATTTTCCTCCGTGGTGATAGTACGCTCCTTGGGCGTGTAACCCATTTGTTCGATAATGGTCTCGGCCACTGCCCAGGTCGACCATGGGTTTTGACCTGTCACCAGATTGCCATCTTTGCTTACCCTATTCAGGTACATAAATCCTTCATTGAATTGAGCTCCATTTTCAGTCAATTTATCCTGTAATAAGAACGGGAAAATTTCGGCTGCATCAGGAATGAGCAACAACTCTTCCTCATTGGTAAAACTGCTAACTGTTCTGTTGGCCAATAAGGGGCTGCCATCGCTGAGGGTTACATTGACCAGTGCCGCAGGGCCATGGCACACGGCACCTACCACTTTGCCAGACTCGTAGTAAGCCATGACAAGAGACTGAATGTGTTCATTCTCAGGAAAGTCAAACATGGCTCCCTTACCACCTACAAAGTAGACAGCTTCGTATTCTTTTGGGTCAACATCTTTCATGGGTATGCTATGAGTTACTTTAGCTTGCGCAGTAGCATCATTCAAGAATGCGTAATCAAAGTCCTTCATATCACCGTCATCAATAACTACTGGAGGATTACCTCCTTTTGGACTGGCCACATCTACTTGAAATCCGTTGGCCTGAAATACATAATACGCCCGGGACAATTCTGTTAGTTCATAACCTGTGCTTTTGCCACTACTACCCATTTGATCTGTACTTGTTACTACTGCTAATATTTTACCTCGGTAGGGAATTATATCCTCTGTGAGATACGACAATTCTGATGGGGATGTAGTTTTAATATCCTTTCCCGATTCAGGAATAGGGGGAAGCAGGCTCATGAACCAAACCCCGAATAGCACAATTGTTGTAATTAGCCCTGCAAATACGATAAGGGACCATTTGATGATTTTTCTTTTTCCAGACATAACGATTTGTTTTTTGAGGCAAATGTGTCGCAATCTCTGGTCAAAGGCTTTTCAAATGATCATTTCGATAGGCGAATGGATCATTTAGGCAACAGTTTACGGTAGGCCATAGGAGTTTCTCCTGTTTGCTTTTTAAATGCTGTGTTAAAACTGGAAATGCTGTTGAAACCCACTTCATAGGCGATGGCAGCAATGGTTTGGTTTTTGAATTGCTCCTGTTGAAACAATCGTTGCGCTGCTTCAATACGGTAGCTGTTGATAAAATTATTGTAGTTCATACCGCTTTGAAGGTTGATAACCTGCGAAACAATTTGCGGGCTCTGGTGAAGCGATTCACTGAGTGACTTTAAAGTAAGGTTGGGATTTTGATATTGCTTTTCCTCAACAATAAGTTTCAGTGCTTTTGCAAATATTTGTTTGCGCTGCTCATCCGTAACAGGAGTGGTTTTATATTTGGTGTGATCTATTTTTTGAATATAGCCTTTCTGGAATACGACAAAACTGATCACGTAAGCGACAAGAGAATATAGGATCGGTCCAATGATATAGGGAACAGTCTCATCAAAGAGATTCAAAACATACACTACCCAAATGGCCAGTAGTCCATAAAAGAATAATCTCAAAAGGGCAAACACATCTTTGTCGAGTCCAGCCTCCTTTTGTTGAAGAACATACCGGTAACTGAACAACAGGTAGAGCAGAAAGTGGAGATAGTAGGTCAAGAAGATTGATGCAAATAAAAGTAAGGGAAGTGTTTTCGTATGGTGTTCTTCAAACTGGAATCCAATGGCGATGCCCAGGAGCACAGGAATAAAGTGAAGAAGGTGTTTCCTTTTAAGTCGAAATGATTTTTGAGTGGACGAAAGTGCAAAGAGATAGTACAAAGGGCCTATGGCCATGATGGCACTTAGTCCCACAAAAATGATTTTAATGTCAATGTTGTCTGTGAATTCCAGAAATACAGATTTGCCCACCCGAAAGGAAAGGATGATCAATAGGCCACTGAGAAGTCTGTTGGAGAGCGCATTTCCTTTTGGGTAGACCCAAAGAAACAAGGCCAGGAATAACCCATGGATTACCCCGAGTCCGCTGATGATTACCAAAATAATATCATTTGCACTCATTAGACGCAAATTAAGTAATTACTCCAATTTTAAGATGTTGCATTCAATAACCATCTTGCCACCAGGGCTATATTCAGGTAGCCAATGCCTCGTAAGAAAACCGCTAACAGAATAATCTTCTTCTTCACTTTGAAATTTTCATATCTTTAGGGCAAACGAATACCCAATCTCCTCCCTTTAAGAACAAACTAATAATTGATGAAAAAGATACTTTATTGTGCACTCATTGCACTTGTTACCCTCTCCTGTACCGAGAAGGAAAAAGAAACCAGAAAATTTGTGGATGTAGAAGGGTTGAGCCCCTCTATCAAGCCCGGTGACAACTTCTTCATGTATGTGAACGGAACCTGGTACGACACCGCTAAAATTGCGGATGACCAGTCGGGCGTTGGCTCGTATAGCTTTCTGAACATCCCTCAAAAAGTGTTGCTCCAGAACATTCTGGAAGAAGTAGCTGCTGGCACACATCCCGAGGGAAGTGTGGAACAGAAAGTAGGCGACTTTTATGCTTCGGGCATGGATTCAACGGCCATCAACCAACGGGGATATGAACCCATTCAACCTGTGCTGGCCAAAATTGAGGCCATCAACGACAAGGCATCACTGATGCGCTTTGTTGCTGATGAAGCAAAAGTGGGGAACAACTCCATCTTTAATTTCAGGGTTTCACCAGACGATAAAAACAGCACCATTAACATTGCGCATTTCAGCCAGGCCGGTATAGGTTTACCTGATCGCGACTATTATTTCAAAACGGATGTATCCACGTTGGGTATTCAAAATGCTTACAAAGCCTATATCGCCAGGTTGTTTGAACTCACCGGTGATGCACCTGCCGATGCCACAAGGAAAGCAGACCTGGTCTATGGTATAGAGACACAGCTGGCGGCATCCCATAAAACAAGAATTGAGCGCAGACAGGTAAGGAATAACTACCACAAGCTGGCGGTGGCGGATCTGCAGAAAAAACAACCCAATATCGGGTGGGGTGATTTGTTGAACAATCTAGGATTGGATACGGATACAGTGGATATCCGGCAGCCTGTTTATTACGATAAGTTAAATACCATGTTGCAATCTGTATCCATCAATGATTGGAAGGTGTACCTCAAAGCCACTACGATATCAGCTTATGATCCGTACCTGAGTCGTCCATTTGAACAAGCATCGTTTGAATACAACAAAGCATTGTCGGGGCAGTCTATGGAGAAGCCGCGGGAGCAAGAAATCGCTCAGGTAGTAGACCGGCAGCTGAGCTTTGCACTGGGGCAGTTGTATGTAAAGAGACATTTCGGGGAGGATGCCAAAAAGAGGGTAGGTGAACTGGTGGACAATCTGCAGAAGGCATTTGAAAACAGGATCAACAACCTGAGTTGGATGAGCGACAGCACCAAGGTTCAAGCCAAAGAGAAGCTCAATGCCATTACCAAAAAGTTAGGTTATCCGGATATCTGGAGGGAGTATAACGTTACTATTGACAGGGATCAATATTTTGAAAACGTTGTTGCGCTAAAGAAGGACGACTATCAATACCAAATTGGAAAATTAAACAAGCCACCTTATAAGCACGAGTGGGGGACATCACCTTCTACGGTGACTGCTTATTACAATCCTTCCTTTAACGAGATTGTTTTCCCTGCCGGGATTCTTCAATATCCTTACTTTGATCTTTATGCAGACGATGCCATCAATTATGGAGGTATTGGTATGGTGATCGGTCATGAACTGACACATGCCTTCGATGACCAGGGTGCACAATATGACAAGGATGGCAACGTGAAAAACTGGTGGACGGATGAGGACTACAAAAAGTTCAACGAGAAAACACAATTGTTGATTGACCGCTACAGTACTTTCACCGTGCTGGACAGTGTACATGTGAAAGGTGCCATGACCATTGGAGAAAACACGGCAGACAACGGAGGTATTTCCATTGCATACGATGCATTCAAGCTGACAAAGCAAGGACAGGACACGACCAAGATCGATGGCTTTACACCCGATCAACGGTTCTTCTTATCCATTGCCCGTATATGGCGCGTAAAAACCCGCGATGAATTCATGCGGACGTATGTGAATACCAACTCTCACTCACCGGCCATGTGGCGTGTCAATGGGCCATTGATGAATTTCACTCCGTTCTATGAAGCGTTCAACGTACAGCCTGGTGACAAAAACTACAAGCCAGAAGAGGAGAGGATAAAGATTTGGTAGACATAAACTAGAGCGGAAGTTACTTCCGCTCTTAACAGAATGTGTATCTTGGAGAATGATTAAACTGAAGCAACTCATTTATTTGTTTCTTTTGATCTCGTTCAGTTGTAAAAACACAACTCAAAAGGATACCGTAAATAATATGGCTATTGCCAGCGCCTTTGTGGATGCCTTCTATTCATTCGACAGCGATTCCCTACACGCTGTGTTATCAGAAGCCGAAGCATCCCAACCTGAAATTCTGTATTATCAAAAGTGGGCAGAGTGTGGTCACTATGAAGTATTGCAAAGAGATAGCCATTTTGTGAAAAATGATTCTACAGTCATCTTTCCCATCACCGTGAAAGATGATCTGATGGGCGCACTTCATATTGATTTTAATGTGACCGACACCTTTCATATTGTTATACGAGATGGAAAGATTCGTTCCGTTAAGACCTCCTCTAACGACCCGGATGAATACTACGATGCTAAGGAATGGGTGAAAGAACACCGCCCTGAGTACATTGAAAAGGCATGCGAAGGCATTTGGGAGGGAGGACCAACACCCTGCGAATGTGTACAAGGGATGGTGAAGGGATTCCACGCCATTAAAGAACAGGAGACTACTGCTCCCTCTCCATAAGGGAGTCCATCCTTCGCCTAACGCGAAACTTAGTTCAGTGCCTGATCAGAACAACCTGATACTGCAACTTTGGCGGATGTGACATCTATCATGTCAGCCATGAGCAATTCGTTACTGAGTTCCTTATATTTATCCCATGGTAAATCAAGTATTCAAAATTTTTGTGGTTGTTGTAGTGCTGGCGCTGGCTTCCTGCAGTGGAAAAAAGGCAACGCAGGTGGAACAGTCCAAAACCAATGTTAAAAAGGTATCTATTGCAGAAATAGAATCAGGTATCAAAGATTTCATTCAAAGGGAGACTGAAGCCAACGATGGTTATTTTCATGTCGAAGACAAAGGCACGGAGTATAAAATGAAACTGGTAAGGGTACATACCGAATACCTGTCCAACCTTGGTCCTAATCGTCATTTTGCATGTGTAGACCTAGCCGATATCAGTGGGGATGTGTATGATGTGGACTTTTTTCTGGAGGGTCAGCCTGGCGACATGAATGTAACACAAACCTCTGTGCATAAATTAAATGGGAAGCCTTTCTATGCATGGAAACAGAAGTCAGATAAAACATGGGATCGCGTGCCCGTAAAAGGTGCCTCTACCCGTTTACTGGGTGTAATAGAGGGGAGCGATGCGTTTGAATTTTATTATCGGGTAGAGCTGCCTGAGTTGAAAGAAAGGGCGAAGATGTGGATTCCGATTGCCACTTCAGACGATTATCAATCCATAGAGATCATCTCTACGGAGGCACCCGTTGAATACGAATTGCTTCAGGACAAGGTGTTTAATAATACCATTATGTACCTGCAACCCGATGCTACACACAGTAAAAAAACAGTAGAGATTGTTTACAAGGTACAGCGCAGGGAAAAAGGACCGATTGCCGAGACGGCTCCCGTTCATGAAATGTATTTGGCAGAGAACAGGCTAATGCCGGTGGGAGGGCGTTTCGCCACCATTGCCAATGAAACAATTAAAGGACGAGATGGAAGTGATCTCATCAAAGCCAGGGCATTGTACGATTATGTGATTGACAATATGCGCTATATGAAGTTTGGCAACTATGGAAATGGGGATGCCAATTACGCCTGTGATGTAAAAACAGGAAACTGCACGGAGTTTCACTCTTATTTTATTTCCCTGGCAAGATCGATTGGTTACCGGCCCGATTTGCCGTGGGGGCTTCAATTCCTTCGGAAAGGAATGACGGAGGTATCGATGGATACCACTGCTGGGCGGAGTTTTATGCTGAAGGAAAATGGTGGCCAATTGATATCAGCGAAGGCAATAAATATACTGCACTGGCTACCTATTATTTTGGCCACCATCCTGCCAATCGCATTGAGTTCACACGAGGGCGCGATCTCCAGATTGATCCGGGTCCTTCTTCGGGACCGATCAACTTCTTAGCTTATCCAATATTGGAAGTCAAAGGAAAGGAGATTGCTACGAAAACTACGTTTTCATTTAAGCGACCCAACGCACCGGCTTAAGCAAATGCTTATTGCTGTTGTGTAGAATCAGTAGGATGCTCACTTTCACCTGCAGGGTGCTCTGTTGAATCCGCATCAGCAGCTGGATGTTCAGCAGATTCAGTAGGATGCTCCTCTCCAGCTTGTTCCGCAGCTTGCTTGCTACCACAAGAAAACAGGATTGCAGTTGAAAAAAGGGCAAAGAAAATAACGGTTGTTAGTCTTTTGAATGTCATAGTTTTGTGTTTAGTTGAGATTGGGCGGTAAAGATAAAACCTTAGATTGGATAATAATAGCCAGAACCCCTCTAATCATTACTTCTACTGGCGAGGAACTTGGTTTCTGCCCTGATTATGCGGGTACCCAATGGCGGTAGTACACTGCCGAAGCAATTTCCTGGATAGATGCTGAGGCTTCTTTAGGTAACATTTAGGTAACAACTTCGACCGAAGGCTATGAGATCGCCACAGCCAGCCGCCCTCAAACCCTCCCTGCCTTCGCGATGACGTGCTAAAAGGAAAGTACTCGTTCATAGTAAGTAAAGCCGACTCAAGACTAATACCATACCTGGCGCTGAACTTAGAGGCTGTGCCCAATCAGGTAGGCGCAATAACTATAGCAAATTATCCAGAGGTCAACGACTCAAGACTAACAACTCTATGCTAACTACTAATATTCCAACTTCATCTTTGCAGTCAAATGAAGCATGTTGTTGCTGAGGGAGTGCAGCCATCGCAATTGTTCCACGATCAGGTGCGCCTCCTGCAGTTCGCGCTCCTCGGACATCTCATCGGGTTTAAGGAACACAATTTCTTCCGATGGTTGAAGAAGGGCAGATTCAGCCTCGACAGAAGAGTGATTGGGCTCCTGTTTTTTCAACAACTGAAGCACAACGGAAAGCTGCTCCTCTATTTGAGCTGCAGCAGCCCTAAATTGATCAGAAGCAGCTGTTGTCGGGCGGTGCTGAATATAACTGCTCAGTGAAGACAATGAAGACAAAAACACATGGTTGAGTTCCACCATCTCGTAGATCTTATCCAGGTTCTTTTGTTTCGATCGTGGCTCCTGTGCCATGCGCTGAAATGCCGCACTGAGATTAGAGGTCTCGAGAAACGCATCCCTGCGTGCCAGTTTATAACTTGTTGGCACATTACCCTTATGCTGATAATAGTGGATGATCTCACGTAAGAATTCTTTGTTGGCCTTCACACTATTTTCCATATGCTGCCTGATCTCAAGAAAACTCCATACCGGCCAAAGCCAGAGCATTGCCATATAGGACAACCCTGCACCGATCAGGGTATCAATAATTCTGTACTGAATGACCGTCAATACATCCGGTTGAGCAATGGCATAAATAAAAATCACACTTAAAGTAATAAAGGTGGCAGAAGCCCTATAGTTCTTTTGCAACATGGAGAAAGCAATAATCAGGGTAATGGCTCCAAGCACACCATACACATAGGGATCCTGCACCCAAAAAACTATGCCCGTGGCAATGGCACTGCCAATCAGGGTGCCAAGAATACGGTCTTTGGAGCGGGTTTTTGTGAGCCCATAACTGGGCCGCATGATCACAATGATGGTCAGCAAAATCCAATAAGGATTCTGAAAGGCGAACAGGTTGCCCAGCGCATAGCCGATCATAATCGTAACCGACAAGCGCAGCGAATGTTTGAAGATGCTGGAGCGGATATTGAGGTTTTGCAACAACAACTTTGGGTCATAATCCTGGGGGATAATGAAACGCTTGGATACGCTTCTCTCAATAAATTCAATCGTGTCTGTATCGGGCGTACCCAACAGCCATTTTATTTTTTTTATTTTTTTAAATTGTGATTCCTGGTACCCCAATAGGTTTTGGAGCATCAGGTAGCCTTCGTAGTCCTCGCTTATGATTTCTCTGCCAAAAGAAGAAATATCTTCTCCCAGTCTTTTGAAGGATTCATTCAGCCTGTCGTTGTTGGGGAGGTTTTCTTCGTCTCTTCCCGCTTCAGCGATTTTCCGCAATTGGTGCGACATCTCAAATATCAACGTCTGAAAGCACTGGGTATATTCCGGATGTGTCTTAAAAAGAGCATCCATCTTATCGTAATGGACTGGGTTGGCAATGGCGGTTTCCAGTATATCCACGAGTTGTGCAAACACCAAAAGGCGTTTGCCATTGTAAGTGGATCTTCCCGAATTCTTACGGGTAATAATTAAAACCTCGCGTAAAGTGCCATGCAGTTCAATGAGTTCACTCTGCAGCGTAATAAGTTGGGATTGTAATTCTTTGCGATTGGCCTGTTGGCCTACCAACTTACCTCTTGTTTCCAAGAATTCTGCGGTAAGCAAATAGACTTTCCTCAGTAGCTCCTCGGTCTGTGCTTTGGGGTTGAGCCGATATAAGAGCGTAGCCAGTAACAAATACCACAACCCACCCACACCGATGAAAAGTGTGTACTGATAAACTAACAATTCTTCAGGCTGGTGGGCAGAGCTAATGATCAGTGCCAGCAAACCCGATAAGCTGATCAACGAAGCACGGAATCCATAAACAGAAATAAAGGCAATAGCAAAGGTCAACACCCCCAGAATGGGAACCAGGAACCACGATCCGAAATTCAAATACCCCCCGATAAAGCTGGCCACCATCATCAGTGCTGTGGAAAACAAGATACCAAACGCGGTGTGCCGGTAGCTTCCACTGGTATTGCTGGGCGAACTCCAAAAGGCACCGAAGGCAATGGCCACTCCGATTTCCAGGTACCCGAACTTCAACCCCAAAACAACGGGCAGGGAAATGGCAACACCCCCCATCACAGCCTTGGAGAAATCAGCACTCTTAATAAACTGTACAAGGTCTTTATAATGTTCAGCGATCACCAACGCAGGGTTAAGCTGTAAATATAGGGGTTATGAGGGTGGGGGGAGAAATAAGGTGAAGGCTTTAATTGATTTGGTAGCTGGCCGAATTCAGATTGGTCAAAGAGAGGTAAGTTTTGGTGAGTAGTCTTGTGGTACAAACGTTGCGAACTCGGAACTAGAACGGATTGGGAGCTTGTATAATTGACAATATTCAAAATAATCTTACATCGGAGTAAAAATCTTAACAGACATATAAAAATATCAATTATTATTATGGAGTTATAATATGTGTCGGAGTAACGATTACATATTGGACACCAAGGTTCTAAAAAACAGATTGTAGAATATATAATGAATAAAAAACGAGCGCAGTTTATTGGTGTATGTGTCGTATTGATGTTTTGTTTTTACAGTAATCTCTTTTCTCAGGATGATAAGCGTTTGGGTACTCATGCCATGATAAGAGATTTTGATCACATCGAAAAAATCATTGATGCCCACCCCGATCCATATACTCATTTATCTGAACAGGATTTTAAAGCCAAGTTTGAAGAGGTTAAATCCACTTTGAATGAACCTCATAACACTCTAGATTATTACAAAAAAGTAGCTACTATCGTTGCATTACTCAAAGACGGACATAGTTCGGTGCACCTTCCTAGATTTTGGATGCGAACATTAAGAACTAAAAATGGCGCCTTCCCTTATGAAGTGCATTTGACCAACGATGATGAATTGTTTGTAATTAAGAACTTCAACAATGGAGAGATACCGCTTGCCGCGAAAATTATTGCCATCAATGGGGTAAGCGTAAACGATTTTTTGGCAAGTATTGACCCTTATATCTCGTATGAATTAAAGCACTTCAGGAATACAATTATTGACGAAGACTTTGAGAAATACCTTTACCTGGCTTTTGGATTTGCTGACGGTACAGAGATGACTTATTTCACCTCAGATACTGCTTCGGTAAAGGTTAAAAACATGCCCTATCAAGATTGGAAGAAATTCCAAAAGGAGAATAGGGATGAAAGAGAAATAAAAATAGAGTTCAAGGAACCCTATGCCTATGAAAAAATAGCTGATGGCGTTGGCCTTATCAGTATTTATGAATTTTATGCAAAGAACTTATATACATATGACCAGTTTCTTGCGAAGACGTTCAAAAATATAAAAATGGATAGCATCAATTCCCTAATTATCGATATCAGGGGAAATTTTGGGGGCTGGCCAAAAATATCTTCTCGTTTATTCCACTACATATCCAATTCTTATTTTAAGACGATGGCCAGGTCGAGCATGAAGGTAAGTGCTACGTACAGAAATAATTTTTTAAACAGAAACGATTATTTGCGATACAATAAACATCGTTTGATTTTCACAACGGAAAGACATTATGTCGATATGGATGCACTTATGAATAATCCTCTTGACTCTTATGTTCATGAGGATCAGTTTTTCAATGAGGAACCGATAACTCAAGAGTTTGAATTTAAAGGTGATAGTTATCTGCTGATCAACAGAGACTCCTATTCAGCAGCATCGAGTTTTGCTGCCACCTTTCAATGTTATCAAATGGGAACGATAGTAGGAGAAGAGACGGGGGGCACTAAGATCTTTAGGGCCAATGCCATTTATGAAGAGTTACCCCGAACAGGAATTGGTATTACCATGGCTACCACAAAGGAATATAATACCTGCTATGATCAGGAGTTAGAGGGCGTTAAACCAACGGTATATTTTACGCCAACAATATTTGGACTAACCTCTAATTTGGATACGCAACTTTTGTTTACTCTAAATGTGATTAAGCTAAAACAAAAAAAGCAAGTATCAGCTAACTAACTTTGGATACTTAATCCCCATATCATTTCCTCTGGACGTATTGGGGCTTGGTGAGGACTCTGTCGGCAGCATAATTTGTTTCGAATAGGCCATCCGCTATATCTTCGTAGGTTCTCCGGTGGTTCTACGAATAGCGCACCCAGAGGGTCGGGGTGAGGGATTCCAATGCACGGCTGCATCTTTGAAATTCGAAGAGGTTAATGAAGCAAAGTGATCTGTCATTATTTTCATAGCCTTGGGATTCTTCAGTCGCCCAGCCCACTCTCGACCTTATATCGGGATCATCCCATGCTCCTTCAGAAAGACGCGAGATAGCAATGTGTATTTCATGGTTAGGGAATCCAATTCTAACATCTTCAACTCAGACTTGTAGTGAAATTTAGTTCCCGTGCCCTGATTATTAGCAACACCTACGAATTGCAAAGACACTTCTTTGCCAATCCGCTTCCTTCCCGCTCAGTGTTCCAGTACGGTTGGATGTTTACCTGCCGAAGGCATGACAGAAGAAGGTAGTTGTATTCCATAGTAAAACTTACTCAACCCCCTCTGCCTGGGGAGAGGGTCGGGGTGAGGGATTCCAATGCACGGCTGCATCTTTCAAATTCGAAGAGTTCAAAGAGACAAAGTGACTCCGCCTTCTGGCGGTCGGGGTGAGGGATTACCAGTACTGCGGGAGCACGTCTTTAATCACTGTAAGATTTGGTGCGGACCTTGGTTCCATGTCCTGATGTAAATTCAGATCTGATCCAGGATAAAAACAAAGCAGAAGATATCCCTGCAGATCCAAAAATCATACACATAACCATGATCTGATACCGGGCTGCTATAAATGGAGATACTCCAGAAAGGATTTGTCCGGTCATCATACCTGGAAGTGAAACCAAACCGACAGCAAACAGCGAATTGATAGTGGGGATGAGTGAAGCCTGAAAAGCAATCACTTTGGCTTCATCATAACTCAAGTTGCGATTGATTTCCGCCTCAAGCCTTTCTCCTGCCAGGCTGATGCTGTTCATAGCAGTAGCAAAAATCATCCCTGCCAGGGGTATGACAAAACTCGGCAAGTACCAGGGTTGCAGCTGTAGTACACCCTGGGTGACCAGCGCAAGTACGGAAACTCCTCCAACAGTGATAGCAAGTAAAGCTTTGACATACACCTTTATTGTAACACCATGAATAGTTCTAAGTCCAATCCACGCAGAAGCAAACAGCATTACAGTGAGCACGATGATTACTACCCATGATTTATCCGCCTCAAATAGATAGGCAAGTACATAACCGATTAAAAGCAATTGAATGAGCATTCTAAATATCGCATAGATGGAAGTGCGATAATTGGACTGCCATTTCCAGGTTATTACTATCACAATAACAACAGGTATAAAGGCAAGCCCAAGGTTTAAGAAGGGTATGGTAGTCATAGCACGATGTGTTACTGGCGTAAATGTTGCCCAACAAGATACTCAGGAATCACCACAGTGCTTCATCCCCTCAAGACAATCTGTAAAGAGATCTGTCACGCAACTTAGTTCCTGGCGATGATGAGTAAAGGCAATACTATCCGCTCTTGCGAACAAATATTGATTTCAGTGCCATCGCTCCGAAACCATCGACTTTGCAGTCAATATTATGGTCGCCATTGGTCAACTTGATGTTCTTCACCTTGGTTCCGGCTTTGATGGCCTTGGAAGCACCCTTCACCGGTAGGTCTTTCATTATGATCACAGTATCTCCATCCTGAAGCACAACTCCGTTCGCATCTTTTACCACAGATGACTCTTGCGTAGCTTCTTCTGGCTCGGGTACTTCGTTGGGTATCCACTCGTGGCCACATTCCGGGCACATCATCGAAGTACCAGTGGGGTAGGCGTACAACGATTGGCATTTAGGACATGTACTGGATTCAGGCATAGGATTGAATTTCGTACAAAAATAGTCAAGTTGAGGGAAGGGTCTTGGATAGAACGAAGAAAAAGGAGTTTGAATAGCTTTACTTTTGAATAAGGGTCAGGGCAGTTTTATGTGTTAAAGCAGTACGCGACTGGTTAGTGTTTCAAAATATAAGATTATAATCGCATTACATGTATTTAAGATTTTTTGTGCTACTGGGTTTATTAACACAGTTCTCCTGTAAGGATGACTCACCTGCAATCCCGCAATCGGTTGAATGTGTAACATCCTCTGGTGCGTTTCCCCAATTTATCGCGTTACCTCCGGTTGGTGACAATGGTTCTTATGATCCTACATTGGCTGGCGACCCTATGACTGGCCGTGTATGGATGGTCTTTTCAAGGATAAACGGGGCAGGAGGTGAAGGGCAGGTAAGTTCTCACTTAGCATTCAGCGATGATCACGGCAGCACATGGTGCTATGCCAACGAAATTAATTCATCAAAAAAAGTGGAATTATCGCAATTGCCAACCGAATTCACATCCGCAGTTTCAGCACATTGGAGCCATGAAGTTCCGAGCCTTGCCTTCGACCCCAATGCGGCTGTGAACCAAAGGTGGCGCATGACCTGGCATCGTTATTTGCACGTCAATGATGGTATTCCAGGCAATGACGACCGGAGATTTGCTTTTGGATGGGTAGCGATGAAAACAGCATCCGATCCAATGTTACTGGCGGCAGCCCCCGAGATAAAACTGTTCAGTGGGCGGGGCTACTACAAGGATGCGGAAACAGAACAATACAATAACAGCATAGGTGGAGTGCCGCAGGTAAGATTGCATGAGTTGCATCCTGACTTGTCTGGTGCGGTGTTATTCACCGAACCTGGTATGCAAGTGTTTCAAAATGAACTGTATGTTACCTTACTCATGGGCGAGGTAACGGTTGGCAATTCAATAGTGATGTTAAAATACAATAACTCCAATTCATGGAGCTATGTATCCACCTTGCTTACCCCAGCGGATGCCCAAACAATGAATCCTTTGTGGACTGGCTTTTCTGCAACGGACTTATTTATCCAAAATAACCAGGCCTATTTACTGGTTTCGCCAGTTGAAGAATTATACGAAGGTTTATTACTGTTTAGGTTGGATTTATCCAATGGGAAACTTATTGACTCAAATGGCAATGGCCCGGATATCAAGTGGAGTCTGCCCACCACCAGTGGATCATCTATTTTTCAAACAGGCGCGGGAACCTATGATTCGCTCAGTTATAATTCGGGTATCCTTTACGGGGATGCGCTAATTACTGCACCGCAGTTTCGGGTTTATGCCTCTGGATTTATTCCTGAATAGGAACCCAATGCCATCACATTGTCTTCTCGCTCGATGTTTCCGCATCACTATCGTGATCGCGTGTGACAAAGTAGAGGTTATTTCCTAACAGGTTCTATAACCACTGGCCCACTAGGCATAGAAAGAACAGAGTGCTCGCCTTGTTCTTTTTTTATAGTTAACTCATTTTTTATACAAGCTTCTCTAACTGCACCGTAAAGTGCCGCATAATGGGAGCTTCCCATTTGATGCTATACCCTCTCTTGGCTTCATGCCGTGTCTCATAGATGTTTTTGAGTGCCACCGCCACATACTCCATATGCGATAGGGAATAGGTTCTTCTGGGAATAGCCAATCGTACCAATTCCAGTTTAGGGTAACGGTTATTTCGGGTAATCGGATCTCTGTCTGCCAGTATCGTTCCAACTTCCACCCCTCTTATTCCTGCCGTGATGTACAATTCAATTGCAAGGGATTGTGCGCGGAACTCTTCAGGAGAAATGTTCGGAACAAACTTGTTGGCATCTAAGTAAATAGCATGTCCGCCAAAGGGCTGTTGTACAGGCACCCCAAACTCAACCAGGCGTTGTCCTAAATAATGTACCTGCTGGATTCTGCTTTCCAGAAAGTCAAACTCAGTGGCCTCGTCCAATCCTTGTGAGAGGGCACCCATATCACGACCTGACATGCCACCATAAGTGATAAAACCTTCATACATGATGTTAAAAGTTACACACTTCTGATACACCTCAGTATCTCTTAGGGCAATGAATCCACCCATGTTAACGATGCCATCCTTTTTTGCACTCATCGTCATGCCATCTCCATATGAGAACATCTCTTTCACAATTTCCTTGATGGATTGGTTCGCAAACCCATCCTCACGCGTTTTTATAAAATAGGCGTTTTCGGCAAAGCGGGCAGAATCAAAGTACAACGGCACCTTGTAACGCTTACAAACTGCAGCCACCTCACGGATATTTTGCATGGACACAGGTTGTCCACCAGCAGTATTACAGGTAACGGTAAGGATGACCAGTGGGATTTTTTCAATAGGGTTCGAACGCAATACCTCTTCCAGTTTTTTTATGTCAACATTACCTTTAAAGGGGTGATAAACAGAAGTATCGAAAGCTTCATCAATGGTACAGTCTACCGCAGTGGCTTTTCTGAATTCGATATGACCTTTTGTAGTGTCAAAATGTGAATTGCCTGGCACCAGGTCGTTGGCTTTCACCAGCGCGGAAAAGAGTACGTTTTCAGCAGCTCGTCCCTGATGGGTAGGGATGAAGTAGGGGAAACCCGTTAGGTTGGTCACTCTGTCTTTTAACTTCACAAAGGAAGAGGATCCAGCATAACTTTCATCTCCCAGCATAATTTCAGCCCATTGTTTATCCGACATGGCTCCTGTGCCCGAGTCGGTGAGCAAATCGATCATCACCTGATCACTTGTTAAGTTGAACAGATTGTAGTGGGCTTCTTTTATCCAGTGTTTCCTTTCCTCAAGGGTAGATCGTTTGATGGATTCTACCATTTTTATTTTATAGGGTTCTATGAATGGTAATTGCATAACAAGGTGTTAATGTGATAAATACTAGAATGAAGTGCTAAGCGATAGGAGATACCTACGGGCTTATGATGATATCGTCAAACGGCACACCAGGGATGAAAAAATTTAGAGGTAATCGATGACGATCAGCCACTCACAACAATCAGATAAATGGTGTTGGAATAGCTACAGGCTAACAGGGAAGGCATCCCTGTTTTTGATGTTCTTGAATAGGATAGCAGACTGAACGCCACTGTATTTCATAACTACAAGATACGGCAATAGTGGAAAAAGGGCAAAACCGAATGTCATGCGTTTTAATGACTGGGATCATGTCGCCTCAAGATGATTTCATATGAAATTCATAGAATATATTTGGTAATACATTGATTATTAAGGCTTTGAATGGCTTGAGCTACTCTCGAATACACATGCCCTTCAGTGCTAGCTGAGTTTGATCTCAAAAGGCTGGGATGCATCTAAAGTTACAATTAGTAACAAATCGGATTGTTTGAAAATGGAAATGTCGGAATCTCCACCGATTGGTTAATCTCAAATTGCTTTCGCAATCATTCTGAGTTTTCTTTTGAAAAATCCCCCATTCGTCAAAGTAAATAATTTAAACCATCCAAACTTCTCGTTATCTTTCTTTGAAATGGTATTCGACATGTCACCTTTCAAGCGGATATTTTCTATTTTTCTTACACTCTTGCTATATGATGCATCCGCTCAGGAGTACTTACAAAAAGATAGTCTTTTGCAGCTCCTTCCAAGTACTCCGCCTGATACCTCTAAAGTATTGCTTTTTATTAGTATTGGGCAGCAATATGAAAACAACAAACCAGACTCAGCAATATATTACTACCAGCAAGCACTTGATTTAAGTGAATCACTTGATTATCCTACAGGAATACTGAAGTATTATTCCAACATCACATACGTATTAAATGCACAAGGCCATTATGATTCAGCATTGGTATTGACCTTAGCTGCAGTCGACCTGGCAAAAAAACAAGGACGGCCTGAACAAATTGCTGCGTGTTTGGGAAATGTGGCCAACACCTATTTGTACCTGGAGCGATATGAGACGGCAATAGATTATTATTTACAAACCAATCAACTGCTCGAAAAGACAGGAAACAAGCAATACCAATGTATCCTGCAAAACAGCCTTGCTATTACTTATACAAAAATACGGCAACCCGATAAAGCCAGGAATGCAGCAGAAAATTCAGTTCGTTTAGCCAGGGAAATCAATAATCCTTTTCATTTGGGGATTGGGTTAGACAATCTGGGGTTGACCTATATCAATACCAGCAATCCAGAAGGAGCCATCCCATTTCTAACAGAAGCCTTAACGATTGCTGAAGAAACGAATAATCTCTATCTCAAAGAATCCATCTATCTCAACTTTGCTCAGGTGTATCGCCAAATGGGGTTAATTGACAAAACACTACACTATTTGCAAACAGGCCTTCAACTAGCATTGGAATTTAATGATGTATCTGGTGAAGTGATTGCACATGCTGGTCTTGGCTACTATTATCTTTATAAGAGTCAGTTTGATAACGCAAAAAATTTCGGAAAGAAAGCCGAGGGCAAGGCCAGCGCGATGGGGTTTACCGAGCAACTTCGTGATAGTTATATGTTGTTGGGATACATTGCTCTTTCGGAGAAAAATTATAAGGAATTTCAACACTATACCTATAAGCATGACTCCATAGAATCACGAATAGTAAACAAAGGTATTCTTAATAACATCCAGGATTTGGAAGTAAAATATGAGACCGAAAGGAAAAACCAACAAATCATAAAACTAGAACAAGACGCCTCCATTCAGTCACTAAAAATCCAACGTAATAATATACTTCTTTTCGTGTTTGCAGGACTCACCGTGGTTGTCACTATTGTGAGCTTCTTATTTGTAAGGAGCAACAGACAGAAGCAATTGATACTAAAACAAGAGAAAGAAATTCAGCAACGCACAATTGTTATGTTAGAAAAGGAAAAATACCTAACTGCTACACAAGCTGTTCTGAAAGGACAAGAAGAGGAACGAACCAGGCTCGCCCGTGATTTACACGATGGCCTTGGTGGAATGTTATCTGGTATAAAACTATCCATGCAACAATTCACTGAAACAATCGACATTCATGATAAAAAAATCCTTCTTGAGCGCAACATGGATATGCTGGATAGTTCGGTGAATGAACTTCGAAGGGTAGCACATAATCTTATGCCTGAGGTATTGCTTAAATTTGGACTTGATGTTGCTGTTAAAGATTTCTGCAATTCGATTACGAATAGTGGGGCACTAAACATATCATACCAATCCATCGGAATAAATAACTTGAGGGCAGATCAGACTACACAAGTCACCATATATAGAATTATTCAGGAACTCATGAACAATATCTTAAAGCATGCCGCTGCAAATGAGGCGTTTGTTCAACTTGACTTCCATGGTAATAATCTCGGCATCACTGTTGAAGACACTGGAGTAGGATTTGATACCCGCAACTTAGACCTTTTGCCCGGCATTGGATGGAGTAATATTACTACTCGGGTAGCTTATCTGAATGGAAAAATTGAAATCAAATCGATCCAGGAAATAGGTACAACCATCAACATTGATATCCCGATAGGGTAATTAAGACCAACTAACAAAATAATACTAAAACGATACCCCCGAAAAAGGGTATAGAGTCAGCCTCATTTCGTAGCAACTTTACATCAATAAAGAAAGCTATGAAATTCACTTTTATATTATTTTTTTTCCTCGCCATCTTTTTTAACGGCCAGTCGCAGAATACTAAATCTGAAATACTCCAGGAAATCACAGAGTTAAAAAATGATATCAGGGAATTAGAAGCTGAGATTAAAGAAGCCGAAAAGGATGACCCGGAAGAAGCTGCAGAACTGAGAAAAGAGCTTGCTATGCTCAAGCGTGCGCTCAATATGCTTCAAAAGAATGAATCAGCATTAGTCACCTTGGAAAAAGATCCTAACGCCAGCAAAGAGGATGAATATGAATACACAGTCCCCTCCAAAGATGAGAGTAGAGTTGGAAAGATTTCAGAGAAGAAATTAGACAATAAACAATTGACGGATCATGTCAGCAAAACCGTCACTGATATTGAAAAAAATATTTCTCCAAAGATGAAGGCGATTGGGTTACCCCTCTATACAAATATGAAGAAATCCAACTCAGATTCAGTGGATCTTGGTAATATGGCAGTAGGCATTTGGATCATGGGGAATCCAGAGTTGGCCTTATACACACAGTCGCTGGCGTGTAAGGATGAGCCACTACATGCTGACTTGTTGAACAATTTTGGAGCAATGCTCATAATGTCTGGAGCAGAAGAAAAAGCCTTACCTATTCTTCAGCGAATCAATATTGATTTTCCTAAGAATGAAATGGTGTTACACAACCTTGGTATGGCCTGGTATGGTCTAGGAGAATTAACAAAAGCAGAAAAATACCTCGACAGTGCCATGATGTTTCCCGGCCATCACGCGCAGGCAAAATTCACAAAAGGATTAATTGAAGAAAAAAAAGGAAACAAAACGAAGGCCATCGAAAACATCAAACAGTCGATGAAAGAGGGCTATAGTGAAGACAAGAAAAAACATCTTGAGAAACTGGGCGCGAAAAATATTGAAGACTTTATTGCGAACACCGAACCGATAAAGGAAGAGTATCTCGGACTTCAGCGTTTTATTAACATGGTTCCAAACTATCCCAAGAATGGAAGTCAATTGCAACAAGCGGATGCTGATTGGAGGGGGTTCAAAACTGCGTTGGACAATCAGATGGAAAAATTGAATGAAGAAATAGAAGCATACGAGCCTATCCAAAAAAGGGCAATGGAAAAATTCGCTGAAGGCCAAATAGCATTGTCCACTACATTTTCTCCTGTCGCTAAAAAATACATCGCTAAAAATATGAACACACTGATTCTGCCAACAATGGAGGAACTTGGTCGGAAGACAGAGGCGATGCAACAAGAATTAATTGAACTGGAGAAGGAAATCGACCAGGCCGCAGAGCGTATGGATGAACAATTGAGAAACTCCAAATCGGGTGAAGCTAATTGTAGAATTATTTCAGAGTACCTGGAGTTTGCCAATGGAAAGAAGGAGGTTTTTGATAGGTATTTTATAAAATTTCACGCACGCATCATCAATACTATGGCGCAATACCATAAGTATTACCTAACGCCTACACCCGAAACATATAAGCTTACATTACTGAAGTTACAGCATGATTTTCTTCAAAAACTTTCCTCACTCAATTACATATTTGTTAATAACTCTTGCGGTGAACAAAAGTTAACATCATCACCATTCGGCAGGCTTGCAATTTTTGAGGATGTGAATTGCGATACACATAGTGAACTCTGGATGCCGGGTGTGGGCACCATCACTTTCAATTGCCACTACATGGAAGCAACCTTCGACCCCTGGACACCCTTGCCGGTTGATTTGAAAGTGAAACTAAAAGATGATTTACTTACAGGCCAACATGTCGGTGGAAGTGTAACTATCGGATCCAGTGCATCGATTGTTCCCACTGGAGCACAAAAGAAATTAGGAGAAAAGCTAAATCTGGGGCCTGGAGCTGAAAAGGTGGATGTAAAAGTAAGTGGGAGTATGACAGTGGAGTGGGACAGTCAGGGTATTACGGATGTATCGGCAACGGTTGGAGTAAACGGTGAGGTTGGAAACAGTGAGGCAGGAGTGAGCCAAAAGTTTATCCTTAAAGCAGGACCATCAACAGCTTTTAAGAACTCATCCAGTAGATAAGGATATTAGAACTTAAATACTATTTAATCATGCAAAAGATAATCGTAATTGTATTCTTTAGCTTATTGTGTTTTGATGGCGCAGCACAAAAAAATGTGATACGTGTTAATGCCTCAGACTTGACTGGAATAGCCCTTCCTACTGAAGCCACGATGGATAATAGAATATTTTCTAGGGCTGCTGCAAAAACAACATTAGAAGTGAATGCGACACCCCATCAAATCACCATAGACGATGTAGAGGTTTTCTCCTATAAAAACGACTCAGGTAAAAAAAATGATTCAGAAAATTGGTTAGAGCAGGTTAAAAAATTATTACAAGTCTCAGGGTATACATTGTATCCGGATGACAATGATCCATCATTTACTTGGGTTTCCCGTTCGGAAAAATACTTCTTGATTTATGCTGATGCCGGGAAAAAAAAAGCTTCACTATATATTGGCGTGGTGGATCTAATTCCTTCAATACAAAGTTCGGCAATTCAACTAGTTTTAAATGAATCAAAAACTGTACCACTTCCTGATTCTACTACGCTTCCAAAAACAACTTCTTCAACAGAAAAGAACAATTCAGCACTTATTGGAAACTGGGGAACATTGACGGGGCCAAAAGTAAATTGGCAAGATGGGTCAACGGGTGTGATGGTAGTATCTGGCGTAAGTAAAGGATTTGGAATTGAACTCAAAGAAGATGGAGCATTTCTCATTGTCACCGTAGTAACATCAGGAAGACCAAACTACAGAGTATTTTCTTCTACCTCCGGCACATGGACCTCAACAAGCAATCAAATAAATTTTGTGCCAACCGATCGGCATTATAGAAAATGGGAAAATGAAATCATCATGACAGATGAGCATACTGTTCCTGATCCATTCATTATGTATTGGAGAAAAGGCATGAATGCATACACCAATAAAACCTGTCTCTACGTACGCTATGCTGACGAAACAGAAGATCGCGAGTTATGCGCAGAATAACCATAGATTAAAATTGAGAAATTAAAAACATAAAAATGATAACAAAATTCAAATTAATCGCGCTTGTGTTGGTAGTGCTGCCGACATATTCATGGGCACAAACATGCACTGACCAGGCCGCCCAAACCACCAAAGGCAAATGGCGTCCTACGGAATCAAAAACGTATATAGAAAAAGGAGCGAAGGGTACCGCGGCTCTTGCGCCCACATTAATTGCAAAAGCCAATCAATTCAGAACTTTCATGGAGGCTGCATATCCCAATCCAATAGGATGTGACGTGCGTTCATACGCCTCCCTCAGTGAATTTCCGAACATCGATTTTCCCATTGGTGCAGGCTATACATTTGAAATGTCGCTGATAGAATACTATTGCGACAAGGGCACCAAAAAAATTCAACCGAATGAATATACCGGAAGCAGTGGAGCGGAAATGTTTGCCAATACCTTCGAATTATTTTTAGATGCTAGTGGAACGGGGAATGGAGAAGGGAAATTTAATATCAATAATGGATCGGAGACTACTATTTTCATGCTGCCCAGAAGTGCGGGAACCATAAAGGGACAAAAAGTATATACAATTAATAATGGCAAAGCGGTGCTGTACACACACGATGGAAAGCTTCCCTTCAAAATGATTACGCGCGAGCAATTTTTACATGCACTCTTGAAAAAGATAAAGGCCGCTGCCCCCACTGTAAATAATGAGATGGACGAAATGGAAGCCTATCTGCTCCAGCAAATTAAAGACGCTGATAAAAATTATACCGGTGAATTACGCGATCAAATGAAAGCGGAGTTGCAACGAGGCCTGGAGGAAATCAGAAAACAAAAGCAGGCGGTAGGTTCAACAAGTGAAGAATTTACAAGTGAGGAAGCAATGGAAATTGAAAATTATCTGAAGACACATTCAAAGGAAGATCTTCAGAAGCCAGCTAGTGTTCGCGTTACCGAAGTGTTTCGTGGGTTTTTCACGGAAGAAGAAGAGGGTAATTTTCTCGTGATTAAAGACAATACCTATATGAAGAAAACCCTTCCTGCACAGGCCGCGCAGATGATCCTGATCCGTTGGAATTCTAACGGAAACACAGTATCTAATGATTTTTTGAAAAAGTTTGAGACTAGTTTTCCTTTTGATAAAATCCAGGCGTTGATTGACAAGTAAAGGCTATAATCATCACATAATTTAGATTATATTTCAGTATACAATTTCCGTTTTTGATGAAGAAGATTGACGTGTTTATTGTTGATGATCACTATATGGTCATTGAAGGAATTAAATCGATCCTCCAAAATTGTGATGATATGGAATTGGTAGGATACGCTTCGAATGCATCATCATGTCTGGCATTCATAAAACAACAACAGCCGGATGTAATTCTAATGGATATCAGCATGCCCGATAAAAATGGCATTGAATTGTGCCAAGAAGTAAAAAATAAATTTCCAATCATAAAGGTTTTAGGACTAAGCACTTTCGACCAAAAAGTATTCGTTGATAAAATGATGGAAAGCGGGGCTTCGGGATATGTACTAAAAAATGCGACAAAACAAGAACTTACAAAAGCTATTCGAGAAGTGAGCTTAGGTCATAAGTATCTGAGCATTACTGCATCCGATGCGCTAAAGTCTGCCCAACACGATAAAACCACTATTCCTTTTGCCACACGAAGAGAGAAAGAGGTTTTGCTTTTAATCGCTGAAGGATTTACAAATAATGAAATAGGAGTGAAGTTATCTATAAGCGCAGGTACAGTCGACAAACATAGAAAAAGTCTACTTGCTAAATATGAAGTAAAAAACACTGCAGCGCTTGTACGCTTTGCCACCATTAACAATCTTATTTAACTCATTTGCAGTACCGATGGATCCATTCGAACAGTCTTAAGTTCTGATAGCCATCGGGAGGCTCAAGGGGTGTCCTGCAAAGTTTTGCAAAAAAAGAGTAACATGTGTTTTTTGATTCTATGCCGTCAAATACTCGTCAATTTCCGTGATTAGTAAACCGTCATGATCTGCAATATGTGCATTGATAATTTCATCAATTTAAATTATATTCGTTTGCACTTTCACAATAATGCCCTCCTATGAAAAAAGTTACACTTATGATAGTCGTGGCCACTATGATGACCGGGCTATGCAGCGCACAAGACACTGAAACCACTACATATTTTGGAGAGAAGAATGGCTTCGAAATTGACTTCCCTTCCGATTGGGGTGTTTCTTTAGTAGAGACGAAAGTAATGTTTGCGTATAATACCACCCTGATTGGTGTCATCGGAGATACACCGGGAGCAGTCGTTCAACTTAGGGTTACCTATCCGTGCAAGAATCCTAAATCAGATATGAAGTCATGGCTTTCCATTTTTGAAAAAGGCGCAAAGAAAAGTAAGGATCCAAAATTTCTTATTCATAGTCAAGGCGAAGGCAGTACGCCAGGAGGCAAAGAGTTTAGCTATGTAGATTATACCTATACACTGGTGGGAGAAGATGGTCAGGGCACTATTACGCGTAGAAAGTTTTATGTCACTTGCAACAGCATTAAGGGAACCAGATTTTCATTTGCATTCTTTTTTGAAACGAACGAACAGGATTGGGATAAGTTTAAAACCATTTATGAAAATATATTCAATTCTGTAACCTATAAATGACCATGGTTAGGCATTGCCTTTTCCATTTATTGACAGGGACACTTGCTATTTGTTCCACTGCCGTTGCACAGGAAGATATACATACCGTAATTCAAAAAGGTCACTCCGGCAAAATTACTGCTATTGATTTCAGCAAAGACGGAAAATTCTTTGTTACTGGCAGCACCGACCACTCCGTAAAGCTTTGGGATCTCAAAACAGGAAGAGAGGTAAGAACCTTTAAAGGTCATCGGGGAGAGATTACAGATGTGAGGATTGATAGTCGCAATGGGTTTATTGTGAGCTCTGCGGGCGCCAAAGGCGAGGCAGAGCTGCGTGTTTGGGATGTGAAATCTGGAGTATCGCAAAATGAGATAGAAGGAGGGAAGAGCCTATCTATGCTAGGTGTTCTTTTTGGTAAAATAGATTTTGAATGGGCATTTCAATTGCGTTCGTTTGACCTTCGGCAAGATGGCACGCTGATTTGGGCGGAAGACAACCACGGTGTCAAGGTTGGAAAAATCTCAAAAAGTAAATATGACAGGATACTTCCTACCAACTGGGAACCAACCGTTGTGAGATATAGTCCGGATGGAAATCTGATCGCAGCCGGAGGACAATCCTTTAATCGAGTGGTAGGCAAAGAAAGTAATGAAGTAGTCATTTGGAATTCTGCTAAGACTATGGAAAAGTTATCCCTTCAAACAAAACTGAGTGACATAACCACCCTTTCCTTTGATCGTTCTGGAAAATTCTTAGCAGTTTTATCACACTCTACAGACACAACGATAACAAAGGCCATTAATTCTATTGCGGAGACGACTTTTCTCAATGTGGTAGAGGTCTTTGAAATCGGCTCTCAAAGAAAACTTTTCGAAACATCCTGGATCGGTTTAAAATCTAATGTTCTGTCGTTGTCTCCCGATGGAAAGGTATTGGCTACATCTCACAGAAGAGCTGACGAGCGAACAGAAGAATTGATCATTTATAACATAGAGGCGAAGAGCGAACTGAAGCGATTTGATAGTCGCGAAATGGAAATTTATTCTATGGGGTTCTCTCCGGATGGCCGATTACTTATTGCCAATGGCGAACAAATAAATTTCTGGAAGGTTGGTTCATGGACTCACCTTAGGGAAATATTTCGTGCAGACAAGATTGATGATTTCGAGTTGGTGAATAATACGATACATACGTACCGCTACATGGAAACCAACGCCACTATGAATACCATGGATTTGGAATCAGGAGGTTACGAAAGTTTGGTAATGGAACCCGTTCAGAAGGTAAAACACCACAAAAATCTGGTGTATGTAAGTCGCGGATGTAAACTTGAACAATATGATCCTTCTGGAAAAACGGTGTTAAAAACGCTGGTGGATAAGATTGAGGGATGGGATGAAATTTCAGATTTTTTTATTGATTCCGAATCAAGTTATCTTGTTTGTATTAACACCTCCCAGAAAAATATTTTTGTAAGACCACTAAAGAAAATGGAGCCGGGTTTTTTTCTGTCGGGCCATCAAAAAGGAATCAAAACAATAGCATTTAGTGGAACCAGGATGGCAAGTGCAGGCGATGATAACAGGATCATCCTTTGGAACATTGCATCGAAATCTAAAGAAGTGGAGTTGCTCGGCCACAATAATGGGGTGAATGCTCTAGATTTTAATTCTGATGGAACGATGCTGGCTAGCGGTTCTTCAGACAACAACATCAAGCTATGGGATATCAAAAAAATGGAACAAATAGAGACATTAAGAGGTCATAAAGAAGATGTGTTGTCTATTAGGTTCAGTGAAAAAGGGGACTTGCTTGCAAGCAGCTCAGGCAGTCTTAGCTATGAGGGAGAAAGTGAAATTATGATGTGGGATGTTAGGAGAAAGAAATCAATTTGGAAAGTGCCAGGCAATGAAGGTTATACCAGGAAGATTGTTTTCTCTGGGAATCGAATCTATAGCATAGGCAATGATGCTGTGATCAAAATGCTGGACATAGAAAAGGGAGATCAAAAATTCTTTTATACACCCCTTACCAATAGTGATTTTGTGATTAGTACCCATGATAACTATTATCTCTCAACCAAAGCAAGTCTACAATTTGTTCATTTTGTGAAGGGAAATAGCGTGTATGCTTTTGATAATTTTGACCTCAAATACAACCGTCCGGATTTAGTTCTTTCAAACCTTGGTAGTAAAAATAGAGAGTTGATTGATGCCTATTATAAAATCTATTTGCGAAGGCTGAAAAGGAATGGCTTCACCAAGGAAGAAATTGACAAGGAAACCCATGTACCCTCAGCAGCCATCCTCAATCTTGACAGCATTTCCTATCTAAGTTCCACTGACAACACTCGTTTGTTGATGGAATTTAAAGATGATAAGTTCAGACTAAAGTATTATAATGTCTGGGTGAACAGTGTTCCTATTTTTGGTGCTAAGGGTGTGGCGATCACAGGAAATGATGTAGGAAAAATCAAAACATCTCTTTCCCTTCCACTCAACGAGGGATATAACAGGATTGAAATAGGGTGTGTCAACGACAAAGGGGCTAAGTCTCCCAGGGAAATGACAGAAGTCTTCTGGGCGAGCCAGCGAAAACCAAACTTATACATGGTAAATGTTTGTGCTTCCAACTACGCCAACGCGTCCTTAAACCTTACCTACTCTGTAAAAGACGGGCAAGACATGGTTAATTTGTTTAAGCGCAATCAGGAATTCGATAAAATCAATGTGTACACGTTATACAACGATGAGGTGACAAAACCCAACTTCGCTTCCATTAAACAAAAGCTAATGGACAGTAAACCCGATGATGAAGTAATCCTTTTTATGGCAGGACACGGGATATTAGATAAGAATTTCGATTTCAATTTTGTGACCTATGACATGGATCTGGACAGAGTAGGCGAAACCTCCATCTCTTTCGAAAACATTGAAAATTTTATTGACAGCATCCCTGCACGTAAAAAAATGGTGTTGATCGATGCTTGCCATTCGGGAGGAATTGATAAGGAAGAAATTGAGGAAAAAGCAATAGAACTTACCAGCCGGAGTGGCAAGAATGTTAAAATTCAAAACATGGACAACATCAGGCAAAATGTATTTAGTGCGTATTATGGAGTGGACAACACTTTCGTTAAATTGATGGAAGAAATGTTTTACAGCTTAGGAGAGGGTTCAGGTGCCTACGTAATTTCGGCAGCCAGTGTTAATGGATATGCGTTTGAGTCAGGTCAGTGGAACAACGGTGTTTTTACCTACAGTATTTTGGAAGGGCTGAGCAGTGGATTGGCGGATGTTAATAACGATGGCCTGGTTAAAGTGAGTGAGTTGAAGAATTTCTTAATCGAAAATGTGATTCGTCTTACTGATAACCAACAACGCCCCACTTGTAGAAAGGAAAACCAGGACTTGGATTTTGTGGTGTGGAGAAATTAAAAGGTTTATTGATTCAGATCAGAGTGAGTTATATAATGGACAAGTGATCCGGACAAGTTGTTCATTACGCTTGTCCCAATTGAAACATCGGAATAATTACCTAAATTGATAAATATTTTATACAATAGTGCTGACCATTCACTGACCACCATCTCTATTATTATCCACGGTCTTAATCGATCCAAGAAGAAAAACCCAATGAAATGCTACCCCGATCAACACGGCTACATGGAATAACTCGTGCGCTCCAAAATAGTCAGAATTAATAACAGGAAATTGAGCCCAGTCGATGATTGCCCCCAATGTATAGGCCAACCCACCATAAATTAAGTATTTGATGGATATGGTTTTCTTTAATTTCCAAATTCCTATCACTGACACCAAACCGAGCCAGCCAAACGCAAGGAATACGGAATGAGTGACATAAGTTGGAAGATCATCAAAATAGATGGTTCCAAAAGTAATCCCAAGAGCGGCAATCATTGAGGCAAGAATGATAACACCCCATTTCATTAATCCTGAAAATATAACTTCATGAGTAGCAATGAGTGTACCTGCAATCAGTAAAAATATTCCAGCATGATCAAGTATTCGCAAAACATACCGGGCGGTTGTCTCCCTTGGCAGCAGATGGTATACACCACTCATTGAAAGAAGGAAAATACTTGAAAACCCAAAAATGAGTATCGGAATCGGATATTTTCTCCCCATTCCGTTTTTTTTGAATAGCCTGATCAGAAGAACACCTATTGCGAGCGCCCCAAACAGGTGCGTCCATGAATTAACTGGGTCTTCGAAACCAAGTAGGGGGTGGGTTTGCATTGTAGAAGTATTTATCCGTAAGTAAAGTAGCATAAAAGTGTTAACCCTGAAAGGTTATTCAGGCAAGGATAACAAAAGATAAATGTGTGACTTATGTAACTATTACCTATAAGTGAGTAACATGTGAAAATGTCAGTGCCGCTACCTTTACTCAAGTGACCTGAAAGTCCATTCATTTTCATTAAATTCTTGTTTTACCAATTCATGTCTCTAAAATTGGTGTATGTTTTCGGGAAAGCCTTCGGAATTGTTTTTTTAACTTTACCAATGGTGTAACCAAGAAACAAATTGTTTGAAAGCCGCTGTCTATACCCGATACAGATCACCCGATGAACTTCAACTGCAGGATGTGGAAAAACCTACTCCCAAAGAGAACGAGGTGCTTATTAAAGTATGCGCTGCCTGCATCAACTCGTGGGATTGGGACCTGCTCGTAGGATCCAATTTTTTAGTGCGTCTCCTGGGTGGGATGTTCAAACCAAAAAATAAGATACTGGGATGCGATGTGGCAGGAATCGTGGAGTCAGTGGGAAGCAAGGTCACACAATTTCAATCCGGTGATGAAGTATTTGGCGATCTGTCTGGTGACCGCTTTGGCTGCTTTGCCGAATACGTGTGTGGACGTGAAAAGCACCTGGCGAAAAAACCGTTGAACCTTTCCTTTGAAGAAGCGTGTACCATTCCTCAGGCAGGTTTATTGGCCCTGCAGGGATTGCGGTTGGGGGGACTAAAGTCTGGAATGAGTGTGTTGATCAACGGGGCTGGGGGCGGTGTGGGCATGTTCGCGATTCAGTTGGCAAAATCCTATAGTGCAGAAATAACAGCTGTGGACCGCAATGAGAAGTTTGAAATGATGCGTTCATTAGGGGCACACCACACGATCGATTACAGGAAAGAGAACTTTACGAAAAACGGAAAGCAATACGATCTGATCCTGGATAACATCGCCACGCATTCACTATTTGCCTGCAGGCGGTCGTTGGCCACCGGGGGAAACTATGTGATGACGGGGGGTAAGACCTCGATTATTTTCCAGATGGTTTTCCTCGGCAAGCTGTTGTCAAAGGGGAGTAAGAGAATTCGTCTTGTCGGGCTGCAATACAGTCCAAAGGACCTGGCCTACATGGCCGACCGGGTCACTAGCGGCAAACTAAAACCCATCATTGACAAAAGTTTTCCGTTATCGCAGACAGCCGAGGCTTTCCGGCATTTTGGAAAAGGAGACTACAACGGAAAGGTGGTAATCAGGGTCTGAATCTTGCTGCAAAAAAACAACAAATTGTTATAACTTCAAGGCGTTAACAGATGATCCGAAATAGTAAGTAGTTATTTAACTTCTGAAATGGCTAAAAAATACAAACCTGATAAGGTCGTGATCAAAGAAGCAGACGGGAGAATATTGATACGTTCGGCTGTAAAAGAAACCAATTTTCAAAAAGCCATTGAGAAGTTGAGGAAAAACAAAAAAGCTCTTTATAAAAGAATAGAATCTCAGGCTAACGATCCTGAAACTATAAATTACTATGCTAAGAGTGCTAACAATTTCTCAGAGGTTGATCTTGACATACTTGAAGAATGAAGCATGCTGAAGTATGGTTAGTTGATTTTGTTCCAAAGGGGTAAGAGATCGGTGAGGTAAGATCGACTCGGTTCTCTGTCAACCAGGGAAATGGAAGGAGTAAAACCTGGACTAATCAAAGTGCTTGATTTACTTTGATAACAACTTAGGAACAGAAAAATGCGTACACTGCCCGACACAACCTGTGCGTTGCGGCTACGCAGGCAAAAGCAATATTCCTTTTAATGGAGCATTGTAACAAACGATCGCGTCATTCGTCTTGACGGTTTAGTTGAGATAACTAATTTTATAGCCGATATCGGAATTCAAAACTAACATTCAAGTTGAACATGACGGAAGAACAGCAAAAAGAAGGGGTGGGTACCGCCCGCATGACGGGCATCTGGTACTTGCTTTTGGCCATCACTGGCATAGTAGGATTCATGCTATTGCACTCACGCATCTATGTGACCGATGATCCCGCACAGACACTGACAAATCTAACCAAACAGGAAACTCTTGCCCGGTTGCGACTGGTATTTGAATGCCTGATTGTGTTGTCACAGGTGTTGGCTGCCCTGTGGTTTTACAAACTATTCAAAGACATCCATCACGTTGCCGCATGGTCACTTGCCGTCTGGGGCACGGTGAATGCCATTGCCATAATGATCAGTGCCATGGCCATGGGCGGGGCGATCGAAGTAGCCCAAAGCACTGCTATGGCATTGAATGAAAGGACGATGAGCATTCAAATTTTCAATCAATTCATCAAACAGGCATGGAGAGTAGGCAGCCTCTTTTTCGGACTCTGGCTCATACCCATGGGCTACATCGTGGTGAGCTCACAGCGAATGCCCGTGTGGCTCGGCCGCATACTTATTCTTGGAGGTGTTGGCTATATCCTGAGTGCCTTCCTGCTGTTTATGGGTGTCCACGGAACAGTGATTAATCTCCTTACCATCCCTGCGACCGTGGGGGAGTTTTGGATGATTGGCTATCTGTTGATTTTTGGAATAAGACCGGAAAGTAAATCTGAGCAATAATTCAGGCAGGCAAGACAGGGAAATACAGACAGGATGCAAAGCGCATTCTTTGTGCACGCTGTGGTTAAAATATTTTGTCCTGGGCAATTGGGTCAAAGTTGAGCACGGAAGCAAGTTCATTTGGGCACAAAGTAACACGCTAGTAGGTGCCTTAGAAATTTTCTTCAAATGGTTTGCCTATCAATCAATTACCGGTTATTTTCTCCTGGTTTTCTTATCTTTATAGGCAAGAATAACTTCAAACAACATGAAATCAGCCACTGATATTCGAAATAAGGTTATCGACCAGTTATTGGCGATTAAAGATACCGACTACCTGCGTGCGCTATCCGATATGATTAAAAGCTCCCATGTTCTGGAAGAAACAGTACCCCTTACCGAAGAACAAAAAATTATGTTGGCCATGAGTGAAGAAGATATTCATACTGGAAGAACCATTGATCAGCTCACACTCAACGAACGTGAACTGGAATGGCTCAAAAGGAAATAATCTGGACGGAAACTGCGGCTCGCCAAAGAAAGTCCATTTTGGAATATTGGGTGCAACGAAATCAATCTCCAACCTATTCATTAAAGTTGCTTCGGTTGAGTAATGAGAAGGCTAACCTGGTTGCAAATAATCCACTGCTATACAAAGCTGTAGAATTCCCTGATACACGTGTGGCGGCTATGGGCCATTTCAGTTTGTTTTATAAAATCCAAGACGGTGCCATTATCATTACCGCATTTTGGGACAACCGTCAAGACCCAAAAGAACTGCTCAAACTTTTGAAAGCACGTTAATTATTATTGAGCATGAAGTTAGGCCTCTCGAACTGCAAAATGGCATACATTAGCCAGATACAAACCCTCCCAATTCTTCCTTTCCCGAGCAACCTTTTGAATCAATTTTAGACCACTTTTTATTTTTATGCAGACAAAATATCCACAAAAAGAGTAGATTAATCTCCTGTAAGAAGGTTTTTACCCGTTCACCCTCAAACACGCACATGAAGAGAAGGGATTTCGTTAAAATGTTGCCACTCGGAGCCCTTATCCCGGGACAGGTTTTGGGCAGTTTCCCCGCTGCAGCGAATACTTCAGGCGATCAAAATCTGCCACAAAAGGATATTGATGCCATCTATAAAAAAGCCATCGTCATTGATGGATTGATCATTGCCCGCGGCTGGAATGAGGATTCTTTTAAGGCCCTGGCCAATTCGGGCTACACGGGCTTCAATGCCTCCGTAGATTCAGGCAACCTGGCGAGAGGACTCAAGCATCTGGAGGAATGGCAACAACGCATTAAAGAAAATCCCGACCGTCTGATCCTGGCCACTAGTGCCGAAGATTTTTTCCAGGCCAGGAAAGAAAATAAAGCCGCCATACTACTGGGGTTTCAGAATGCCACCATGGTGGAAAACGATGTAGCCCACCTCGACAAACTGTACCAGGCCGGCACCCGGTGGATGCAGCTCACCTACAACGAGCGCAACCTGCTGGGAGATGGATGTACGGAACGTACCAACGCAGGCTTGTCGGACTTTGGGATAGAAGTGGTGGAGCGCATGAACGAACTCGGGATCATTGTGGACCTTTCTCATTGCGGGAAACAAACCACCAACGATGGCATTCAGTTCAGCAAATCCGGAGCTTCCATCAACCACTCCATGTGTGAGGCTCTGTACAAAAATCATCCGCGCGCCAAAACAGATGAACAGATTCGGGCCATGGCGGATAAAGGTGGCGTAATCGGGATTATCTGTCTGGGTTACATGATTGGTCCCAACCTGGGTACAGAGACTACCCTCGAAACTTACGTGGATCACATCGAACATGCCGTAAAAGTGGGGGGCATCGACCATGTTGGACTGGGGGCCGACTTTGCCATCCAGGGACTGGAGGCCAGTGGCGCCACCCGTGAAAACTGGTATGTGCCGCGCCTGACGCGTTTCAAGGAATCATACCATGTGCAGTGGCCACCCTGGATTCCTGAACTCGATACCACCGACCGCTATCGGCATGTGGCGCGGGCATTGAACAAAAGAGGCTTCCGTACAGGAGATATCGAAAAAATACTGGGACAAAACTGGGTGAGGTATTATCGGGAAACACTAAAGCCCTGACGTTCTGATTTTATAATTTAAGTCTAAGCCAAAATTCAGCTTTACCGCATAACCATGAAATATTTAAGCATCACTTTTCTATTGGCCGTTGGATTACTCACCGCCTGCAATGAAGCCAACAAGTCCGGGGAGGACGGAGCCGACAAAATCATTTATGATGTGATGTTCAGGGAAGACCTGGCAGGCACGTATGAGAAATGGAAAACAGCCGATGACAGTTATGGATATTATTACACCTTCACCGACAGAGGACGTGGTCCTGAGTACCGGGAGGAAATTTCGCTCAACGATCAAAATTATATTACCTCCCAAACCATCACAGGCAACAACTACCTGAAGGTAGCCATCGATGAAAGTTTTTCCAGCGATGCAACCAAGGCCACTACGAAAAACTTAATGGGAACAACCACAGGTGCCTTTCAGGGCGACCAGTTGTACTTCCGCTACGATGGCTCACCAGCGGTCTTCGAAATCCTTGCCCAACTCGTACTGAAATCTTCCACAGGCAAGGTGGATTTATACCCTGAAGGAGCCGTTGAATTGGTGAAGAAAATCCCACAGCAACTTTCCAATGGTTCGGCTGCGGAACTTTTGATCATCAAAGGGTTGGACCTGGATCCCACCTACATCTGGATGATGGGCGAGGAGATGGTTTGTAAAATATCCGGCAACCTGCACATCGTGAGAAAAGACCTAAGTGCATTGCGACTTGAGATGAAAGCCCTGCAAGACGGCATTGAAGATGAAAACCTCCGGGAGGTCGCCAAAAGTTTAACACATCAGGTGGATAAAGTGGTCATTCAAAATGTAAACGTATTCACGGAAGAGGGAACCTTGCTGCCGAATCAGGACGTGGTGGTAGAAGGGAAAACGATTCAATCCATTCAACCTACCGGTAAAGGGACGATGGATAAAACCGCCACGGTAATGGACGGGTCAGGAAAAACACTCTTGCCGGGCCTGTTCGATATGCATACCCACAACGATAAATTCAGGGGGTTGCTGCACCTCGCAGGAGGGGTGACCTCGGTGAGGGATTTGGCCAACAACAAACAACTGAAGCACCTGGCAGCCCAGTTCGATCGCAATGAGATCATGGGCCCCCACATCGTGGCGTACTGTGGTATTATTGATGGCCCCGGACCGTTTGCCAATCAGCGAAATGCGATCGAAACCCTGAATGAAGGGTTGGTTGAGATTCAATCCTATAAAGATCTTGATTATCAGCAGATAAAGTTATACAGTTCGATTCATCCTGAGTGGGTACGCCCCCTGGCAGAGAAGGCACATCAGTTGGGTATGCGGGTAAGCGGGCATATACCCGCCTACATGACGGCCACCCAGGCCATCAACCAGGGATATGACGAGATCCAACACATCAACATGTTGTTCCTCAATTTTTTATCCGATACGATAGATACCCGCACACCCCTGCGCTTCACCATGCCCGCGCAGCACGGAGCCGACCTGGATCTCAGCTCGAAGGCCTATCTCGATTTTGTCAAACTCTTACTGACCAAAGATATTGTCGTTGACCCCACCATAGCCATATTTGAAAACATGTTCCTTGCCCAGCAGGGTGAAGCCAGTCCCACCTATGAGATGATCATCGACCGGTTCCCGATCATTGAACAGCGCAGTTTTTATTCCGGAGGGATTACCAAAGAAGCGGCACAGGCAGCACGGCATCAGGCCAGTTATGACAAAATGCTGGCCGTTGTTTACGATTTATTTAAGAAAGGCGTCACTCTCGTTCCGGGAACAGACGGCCTGCCCGGATTTTTGTATCACAGAGAGCTGGAACTGTATGCGAAGGCAGGCATCCCTGCCGAAGAAGTATTAAAAATAGCCACCATCAAGTCGGCAGAGATTACGGGAGTTTCCAAAACCGTTGGCTCCATTAAGGTGGGTAAGCAGGCCGACCTCATTTTAGTGGATGGCAATCCCCTGAAAACCATGAGCGACATCCGCAAAGTGGAGTGGACCATGAAGGGAGGGAATCTGTATTATGCCAAAGAGCTGTACAACGCTGTGGGGGTCAAGCATTTTAAGTAGGACAGGGGTGTAAGTGGTTAATCAAAAACAACAGGTGGTCCCGATAGCTATCTTAGATGGGCGGATGAGAGACAAGCGAGAATGCCAAATGTGTGAGATCAAAAATTAGTAGACACTAAGTTTTCATTGGGTCCAAATATCTCATAATTTGAGATATTAAATAGATTAGATATCTTTCATCTAAATATGGCGAGAATGAATAGAATTAAGGTAATACTGTTAGAAAAGGAAATTAAACAAACTTGGCTATCGGACAAGCTTTCAAAAAGTTACAATATGGTCAACTCATATGTTCAAAACAGGCGGCAGCCTAGTCTTGAAGATTTGGTAAGAATTGCGAAGATACTTGACGTAGATATTCGTGAATTGCTTGTTCCAACAAAACCTAAAAAGGGACATGCATAAAAAACCTACAGTAATAGATTTCTTTTGTGGGGCTGGTGGATTTTCTGAAGGATTTAGGCAACAAGGGTTTAAAATTATACAAGGAATTGATAATTGGAGCCCTGCAGTCAAAACCTTTAATCACAATTTTGAGCTAAATAATACACCACAAGATATACTAGAATTTTGGGATAGTGTTGATCTAATTGAAGCCTTACCAGATACGGATGTAATTATTGGTAGTCCACCCTGCATTAGTTTTTCAAACTCCAATCGTTCAGGAAAAGCTGATAAAGCACTGGGGCTAAAGTTAACAGAAGTTTTTCTAAGAATTGTTGCCGTTAAGAAGTACAGGAAACGAAGTGTGCTCAAGGCATGGTTTATGGAGAATGTAAAAAACTCCTTAAACTACCTTCCTAAGTCATACACGTTTCGAGATTTAAACCTTTCTCATTGGTCTCGGCAAAATGGGTATAGTCCGAATCAGATTGTAATAACCGTTGAGGGAAATAGCGAGATAGTGAATTCGGCTGAATATGGATCTGCGCAAGCACGAAAAAGGGCAATTATTGGTGAATTAATAGGAAAAAAGGCATTGGTAGTCCCAGATAAGACGCACACGTTCCATCCTTCAAAAGTTAATAAACTGCAGCAAGCCAGGACACTTGCTTCCATTAAAAATAAATTACCTAAACCAAATATTAAAAGTAGCTCACGCTTAGTTCAGGATCCTTCATACAACGAGATTAGAATACCCTTAAATCAAATTTCAGATCATTTTTATGATTCAGGAATATATATGTGCCAATGGAAGAATTCTTTGTTTATGAAACAAAATCATCCTTATATGGGGAAGATGTCTTTCCCTGAGGATGAAAATAAGCCTAGCCGAACTGTGACGGCCACAAATATTGGCACTTCCAGAGAGGCTATCATTTACAAGTCAGAGTTTAACAGAGTGGGAGATGGCGAATATAGGGTTCCAACTATAAGAGAAATGGCATGTCTAATGGGTTTTCCACTTACTTATCAGTTTCTAGGAGGCAGTGAAAATACAAAATCACGATTGGTTGGAAATGCTGTGTGCCCAGCAGTTAGTAGATCCTTGGCGAATGTAGTTAGAAAGCAACTAAAACTTAGAAATAAAGTTAAGCCTAGTGTAAATCCTAATGCTGATTTAGAAGGCGTAATTAATCTTAATACATTTTCAAGTAAAACATTCAATAAGCCCCCAATTAAAAGACCTGGATCCAGATTCAGGCGACATCCATTTAAATATGGCAATATAACCGTCACATTATCCAATTATGATGTAACAAATTCAAAACCATCTAGAAAATGGATGACTTCAGTTCAATATGGTAATGGAGATGGTTATCCCTCTATCAACTATGAAGACGGGTTCTATGAATGTGTCGAGCCAATATTGCAAAAATTTGAAGAAGGTCAAGAGTTCTTGGAAATTATTAACAATGGTTTCTTAGAAAAAATTGCAAATTCTAAAACCTTACAAAGAATGTACGAATTTCAAAAATCTGAGGATCAATTCATTGAACCTACAGCTCTTATCGAAGAAGTTGGGAAAATCATAAATTGTTTCAAATTAAAAAATCCTAATTTTGAACAAGATAGATTGATAATATTTGATCAGAAATCCACTGTACCTGTAAAACAGGTTATGGCATTGTATGCCGTAAATAAAATCGCAACTATAACTAACGAACCTGCCGATGAATAAAGAGGCTAGAATCAAGAAAATACAAGAATGGACCAAAGTGCATGAACCTATGGGTAAGATTGAAATTCCCTGGGATGATGAGCTTGAACCAATGGACGTATTCAAAATACCTCTTGAATACTTGGTGTATAATAAATATAATGGAAGAATTCTGAGTCGAACGAAATCAATCGAGCGTCAAAAGATTCGAATTGATGCAGAATCAAAAGAGGGAAGAGAGCAAATTGAAAAACTACTATGGGATTCAAAACCTAAGAAAAATGAGGAGACCTTAGCAAGTTTGGAAAAGTATGGACAAGAAAAAGTGGGGATCATTACCAAAGATGGAATTATTATTGATGGTAATAGGAGGGCAATGTTGTTAAGTAAAATAAAAAAATATGACTACTTCAAGGCGGTAATTTTGCCTATTGAGTTTGAAGGTGATCCGATTGCAATTGAAAAGTTTGAAACAAAATATCAACTTGGAGAAGAAAGGAAGTTAGACTACAACCCGACTGAGATATACTTAAAAATACAGAGATTGTATCAACAATTGAGTGGCCAAAATAGATTCCCCACATCTGCAGATATTCGAAATGGAGTAAGTATAGACAAGGAGGCAATAGAAAAAATATACGAGTGGGTAGGTAATTATAAAACCATAAATAGTGAAAATGATATTAGGTACACTCTAGAAGTAATGAATATAATGGAGGAATACCTCGATTATATGGAGTACAATGGTATTTATACAGCGCTTGATGATAAAGAAGAACAGTTTAGAGATTTAACAAGTTGGCTAAATAGCTTTTATGGAGAGAGCTCAGTCAAGCCCTTTGACGGATATACTGACAATGACGTTGATGATTTAAAGTCAACAGCATTCGATCTAATTAGGATAAAATTAAAAAACGAGAAATTTAGATATTTAGGAAGAGGTCAAAGGCCTAATCATTTTTTTGGAAATAAGGCTATATGGGAAAGTTTTCTTCAAGGGCATTTAAGTTTAATCGAAGGGCATGCTGAAAGTCCAATTGATTTAAATACAAGCAATATTGAAAGACATCTGAATGGAAGAGACAATGACTTCAATGAATCAATTGGTGACGGTTTAGTAGACAACGTAGATATCCACTACCAACGTCTAAGAAATAGACAAGCTCAGGATGAGCCGGTCAAGCTACTTAACAAAGCAATTGACTCGCTAGATTCAATAAATGTTAACAGTAAAAATTTCGGCAAAGCCGAAGCCCAAAATCTTCTGAGCAAATTAGGAGATAAAGTACTTAGAAGCCTGACTGAAAAATCACCATCTAGGTTATTGGGCCATATTATCAAACTTCTTGAAGAAATAGATGTTGATAGCATTCCCGAGGATGAGATTCAAGAGGTAAAAGCCAAAACAAAGAAAATTCAACAGTTAGGATACAAGATCAATAAAAATGCCTAATGAAATAATTAAAATTGATCTTCAAGGAGACAAAGAGAATTCCAATCTTTTCTTTTCAATAAAAGGTAATCTAGAACAAATTTTTACTAATCGAAGGTTAATGCTTTCTTTAAATAGAATGGGTTGCCTTAAGGGAAATACTGAAATTTTGGTGCCTTATAAAAAAAATAATCAAGCAACAACTCTTCAAAATATTCAAAAAACATTTGAGAGATTTAAGGTTGATATTCATTTATCTGAAAAGTTAATTTCAGAGGTTGAAACTTTTCATAGAGAGGATGAGCTCTTTGAGGAATTTTCGAACAAAGCCGTTGCTATACGAAATAATGAATTTGATAAATATCCAAAGTTGATAAAGGATTTTGAACAATTCGAATCAACACTTAAGAGAGATTTGAGACGGAAGCTCTACCCCTTACAGCTACTTTCTGCGTTCCATATGGCCTTCGCTCAAAACGCGTGCAATTTCGCTGTACCAGGCGCAGGTAAGACCTCAATTGTTTATGGTGCCTATTCTTATTTAAAAAGTTTACCAAGTGATGATCCAAAACGAGTGGATCGTCTCCTAGTGATTGGACCACTTTCATCATTTGCTCCATGGGAGAATGAGTTTGAAGAGTGTTTCGGTAAAAAAATTAAAAGTCAACGTCTTTCAGGCAATTTAGCCCTTTCACGAGAAAGAAAAGAAGAGCACTTATATTCTTCTAATCCAGCTGAATTGACCCTTATTTATCACGGAGGGGTCAATAACCTTCAACAACAAATCATTGATTTTTTAAAATCAAATAAGGTGATGGTAGTTGTTGATGAGGCACATCGAATTAAGAATCCTGATGGGGTATGGGGAAGGAGCGTAGTTGAAATTTCCAAGGAGGCAAAATCCAGAATAGTATTAACTGGAACCCCAGTTCCAAATGGATATGAGGATCTTTATAACTTGTACCAGTTTATTTATCCGTTCAAATTCAAGTCTATTCTTGGATTTCACTATGCCAATTTATGCGAATTGACAGCTAAAGGTGATCCAGAAAGTGAAAGGGTTAAATTATTCACCGAAAACATATCTCCATTCTTTATTCGAATAAAGAAAAGTGATTTGAACCTTCCTCCAATAAAGGAGAAAGTAATTCTAGTTGAAATGAATTCTCATCAAAGAGAAATTTATGATTTCATTGAGTCGAAATACGTTGCTCACTTTAAAACAAATACCAACGGTTCTATAAAGGATGTTTTGAATAAAGCCAAACTTATCAGATTGCGCCAAGCCTCAACAAACCCAAGTTTACTTGCAAAACCCCTAATCGAAGCACTTTTAAATAATCCGGAACTAGGTGAGGTTGATCCGAATTCGTCATTTACTGAAGACTCGGATGAATTTATTAATGATTCTGAATTCTTTAGCAAAGTCTGCAACTATGAATCATTAGAGACTCCTCAAAAATTTATTCAAACAAAGGATTTAGTTATATCGGATATTTTATCTAGGAACGAAAAAGTTATTATTTGGACTATTTTTATCCGAAATGCCAAGGATCTCCAGACATATTTGAGTAAAAATCACATAGAGTCTAGACTATTGATTGGTGAAACTGATCAAAGCGTGAGGGAGGAAATAATTAGGGAATTTAATGACCCAAAGAAAAATGAATTCTCAGTCATAATTGCGAATCCATTTGCAGTTGCTGAATCAATTTCACTCCATCGGGGGTGCCACAATGCGATATATCTGGAACGGGACTATAACTGCTCAAACTTCATACAATCAAAAGATCGGATTCACAGAGTAGGTCTGCCGATTGGGCAGATAACAACCTATTACTACATAATTTCTAGCAACTCAATTGACACGGTTATAGATGAAAGGTTGAAATTAAAAATCCAACGGATGGAAGCAATTATAAATGAAGAGATTCCATTATTTAACCAGGTCAACGATGGTGATGAAACTGATTTAATTAAGGCTTTGATTCTTGATTATGCTCAGCGAACTTAGTCAATTTGAAAATTTGGGAACGCCAAAGTTTCATTTCGAGCTACTTAATACTTTAAATGATTCTCAAAGTAGAAATTGGCTTTCTAGTGATGTAGCAAAATATTTTCATAACAGAATTATCGAAGGGCGTAACTTATTTGATGGATGTCTACCATTATTAAATCACTTGAGAATTGTAAAACTTGACTATAACAAGTTTGTTTCTGTTGACGAGGAGTTTAAAAAATTCTTAATGAACCAGAATTTAATGTCAGATCGATTTATTGAAAGATTAATTCTATGGTTGAGTAATGACATTATTTTTCATAAGATATTTTGTTCTGAATTCATTTCATGGGATATAATTTACCATTCACTTCAAATTGAAAATTCAGCTTTTCCTTTAAAATATTCAGCATTTAAACAATTACTAATTGATTTTAATGTAATTCAGTCACATCCCACAAAGGAATTTAATAGATATATCATAAATGGGCGGTATAAAAAACTTTTTGATAAAGTAGTTTTGCCTGAAATTAGAAAACGAAAAATAGGAGCAGAGGAGTTAATGAAGTCTCTAGCGCAAAAGCAGATTAATGGAGAAGAGGCTGAAAAGTTCGTTTTGCAGTTTGAAATAAGTAGACTTAATAACAGCAAAGAAATAGATTGGGTTGCCGAATATTCAGTTGCAGAGGGGTATGATATTGCTAGTTTTAACAGTGAAAACTCCATTCAATATGACAGATTTATTGAGGTTAAATCTTACCAAGGAGAACCTTATTTCTATTGGACACGTAATGAAATGGAAATTGCAAGGATTAAGAAAAGTAACTACTTTATTTACCTGGTGGATCGCGGTAAAATGGGTAATCAGGAATATCAACCCATAATTATTCAAAATCCTTATACTGAGCTTTTGGTAAAGAAACCTATAGATTGGAAAGAATCAATTGAGAAGATTCGATTTGATTTCGCTACTGTGTAACCTTTTTATCTTGCTTAAGTGCGCGTAGAGTAGCGACCGAAACGCCCGAACCTTCCATTGGACCACACGGTTAGGGTAGCAAGGCCATACACTTCAGGTTGTCAGGCCAGATATTACTATTGTCACCTCATTCACTTCATCCTGTCAGTCCCACTTTTACTGCTGGTAGGTCACAGGGTTCGGGTAGTTAGGCCATGTACTTCAGGTTGTCAGGCCAGATATTACTATTGTCACCCCATTCACTTCACCCTGTCAGCCCCACTTTTACTATTGATAGGACACACGGTTAGGGTAGACAGGACATGTACTTCAGGTTGTCAGGCCGGGTTTTACTATTGTCACCTCATTCACTTCATCCTGTCAGTCCCACTTTTACTGTTGCCAGGGCACAGGGTTCGGGTAGGCACGCCATACACTTCAGGTTGTCAGGCCGGGTTTTACTATTGTCACCCCATTCACTTCATCCTGGCAGTCCCACTTTTACTATTGCCAGGACACAGGGTTCGGGTAGTTAGGCCATGTACTTCAGGTGGAGACCACGCACCACTCACCCTGGTGCCGATGGCCTGTGGAAGGGTAGGGCATGTTCTGGTTTGGGCGAGGTCTGGGTGTGGTCAGGTAGGGATTTGATTACCCGGGGGAGTGAGGGCGGCAGGCATCGTGCCTCCAACCATCGATTATTTTGCCTGTTGAAAAATAATTGAAATATTTTATAAGTTTTTTCCGTAATCGTGAAACTTTCTAATAGGGTTTTTACGTAGTAATAGTATGAGCAATATAAAAAATGCAGCAAGCTACTCCAGGTTAGTAGACGTCTGCACCGGGTTCGGAGGTAAATATAACCCCGGTCGCCAGACCCTCCAGCTTAAAGCAATGAGAGCCTTGCTCACCGAAGCACAAAGTTCATTGCAAGATGTTTCACGTAAAAGGAATGCCTTGAGCGGCATTACCAACGAACGGACCAAAGCGTTCGATGACCTTCAAAAGCTGGTGACCAAAATCGTCAGTACGATGAAGGCCTCACAGGTGCCTGTGGCAACGCTTGCCACCGCCCGCTTCTACACCCGCCTGATCAACGGGCAGTTGAAGTACAACCGGGACAGGCTACCCGTACCCAGTGAGGACAACGAAGCGCAACCCATGATCACCCGTTCCATCACGCAGCAAAGCTATGTAGCGAAAGCCCATAACTTCATGCGGTTGGCTCAGTTGATCAACGAGGAAGTGCCAGAGTATAAGACCGCCTCTGCCCAACTGCAACCACCAGCCTTGCTGGAGAAAGCAGCACAGCTGAAAGCGCTCAACGAAAGCTGGTCCCGTGCCAAGGTTGCACTGACCCACGCACGCATCCATCGCGATACGTTGTTTTACAAAGGACCTGCTTCTTTGCTAAGCAATGCCAACGCGGTAAAAAGTTACCTGCGCGCAGAGTTTGGTACCCGAAGCAGCGAAGCCGCTCAATTGTCAGCATTAAGTTTCACTAAAAAACGAGTAAGATGACACACGTAGCAATCCCTTAAAACCCTGATGTTGTAAGATGTCAGGGTTTTTTGTTTGTGGGCTGGTGTATAACCCCACGATCAACGGATTGGATGATAAAATCTTACATGACACGGCAATCAAGTATACATGATGTTTTCTCAAGTTAAAGCCTGGCAATGGCCTGCTGGCAAGTTGTTGGCAGGCAGGCGGCCTTGAGCGCCCGTCCGACTGGCGTAAAAGCCGGGCGGGGCTATTTAATATAACGTCAAATTATATAATGGCGGGGTTTTGCTTTCGCCAAGATCTTAACCGAACCGGGTTTTGCTTTAACATAAAATCGTTAACGATATATCACTTTGCCAGGGCACAGGCTTACACGCATGATATATCTGATTTTATGTTAATCTGGTCCTTGAGGGCCCAGACCGCAAAACCCTTAAGAGTTATATAATTTATATTATGTTAAATTGAATTCTGAACTACTTCCCTCGTACGTAATCTGCATTTTAATTGGTCCTGTTGAATTGTCCAGACAAACCTAGCAGTGCTAAAACAATTAGTGAAGCTTTATAATAGCCCTGAACTGGCCATGGATTACCAATTCTGGCTACATTACATTTAAAAGAACAATGGAATTTATTTTTGATATCAGGTGGGAAGTTTTAGAAGCGAATCCTGTTTGGAGTAAATAGATCAAGTTGTAGATTCATTATTTTATAGTCTTTACATCGCTTGACATACATCATAGCTGTTGAGAAACTTGTTGTTTTATGACAGATTTCATTGACAATTAGCCCATTTGACAAACCATGTAGGTGGCAAAGTTTAGCGATGTCTTCAGTACTATTTTCAGTTGTAATTTGCCGTAACTCAGTGAATTTTTCCAATTCTTTATACGCATCATCACCCCACTTTTTGACTTTTATCAGATAGCTGTTATGAATTCTGAGAACGACTCCACATGGAAAATTTATCCCTCTAATTGCCCTGAAGAATTCTATCAGTTTTACTTCTCTTAAATTGTGTACACCTTCAATTACGATGAGAATTTTTTTTCCCAACAAGTCACGTCTAACTCTGTTCCCAAGAACTCGAATTAAATCAACAATCGATACTTTATTATACTTGAAATTGCTAAAGCGGATTGTCATTATCCCTTTCATAAGATCAATTCCGATCTCACGATTTTTGACTCCTTTGGATATCTTTACAGCTGCGACCCTCACATCAGAATGATAAAATTTAAAACGATTTAGTGCATATTTAAAACCTGTGCCAGAGTGATCTATAACAGCTACCACGCAATGCTCTCGCGTTGCATGTAAAAACGCCTTCTCAAATTTTATTTGATTTTCAGTACGGAATGAATCTATATGCATATTTCAAAAAGTATCGCCTACAATATCTATTCCTAGTTCTTCGAGAGCATTAACCCCTCTCCTGTTTCTTCTAGATTTATTAGCATGGAACAGAATAGGATCCTTTTTAGGGCTAGATATTCCGACTTGATCTGCCAAATCCTGTTCTAAACTCTGTTCCTTTTTTCTTCTTGCAAGGTTAGTCAAGTTCCTTATATCAATCCCATTTAATGCTGTCCGAACTGTCTCTTCGCACTTAATAAGTTCTTCCTCAAATAATAGCAATAGTTCCATGCTCTCTTTCGAAAACTTAGTCAAGATAAATTTATCATCTTCCGTCCTATCAAAGGCTGCAATTGGAATGAGTCTGAATTGGTTTATTTCTGCGATAAACACATTACTATTTTCTTCATATAAATGAATTTTTTGTGCTCCTTCTTTAGTGTCAATATAACCATCTACTTTTTTTCCATTGTACTTATTAATAAAATCAAAGTCACGTAAGTAGTAAAGAAGAAAATCATTCCCTCTCCTAATCAATACAGCCCCGGCTTTAACTGTGATGCTGTGCAGTTCAAAGAAAAGTATAGGTATAATAAGTTTCATGTCGATCTTTGCAAGAGGATTTGAATCCCATTCCTTAAATCTGTTTTCTGGAGTAGCCAGAATTGACTGTCTAGGAGAGATGTATTCTTTATTAAAATGAACTTTAATTAGCTTATTGAGTTCTAAGATCAGATCAAAACGTTCCGGCAAATTCTTCTGCAGATGAACCCTAAAATCTCTGAAAGGATGGGAATGAGTTTGTTTTGACTTGATAGACGGGCCGATATAGTGAATTGATGAGGGCATAAACCTTTGCTGGAAAGTCCCAAAAAACCTTTCCAACATCGCCTTAGCATTAGGGTTTGACGAAACAATAAGGCCTTTACCTTTTTCTATCCCATAGCGCTTAAGCAACTCTATCAAGGATTTATTCTTGCTGATAATCCTATATGTGTACTTATCTACCACAATTTCTCTGGGCAACTCACCCTTTGTTTTTTCAAAAAATAACCTTAGAGCGGCCATAACCAAATCATAATTTTCAGAGTCGCCTATCACATGTGAAACAATGTAATTACTAAAGTCGTCAGAAATGAAAACGCCAGTTAACCTGTCAGGTATTTTTCCATTTTTGTATTGAACTTGGAAATTGTAGCCATCAATATAAATTCTTACCAATGGCGCTGAGGCTCTTGTAAATCGCATTACACCAATCACCTCTCTTCTAAATTCAATTGGATCGTCCTTTGCAAACCGAATTAGGTTACCAGCTTCTGGTTCCTTAAGAAAGGATGATATTTTGGATTCTGATAAAGAATATATTCCAACTTCTTTAACAGAAGGTACACTTTGAATTAAATAATCCAAATCTTCTTTAATGGAGTAAACATGCGCCCTGGTTGGTATCATTGTAGCTAGGTAAACCAAGACTTTCTTCATGAAAGGTGTGATCTCATGATTGTTAGAAGGTCTGCCGTATAGTCCATGAGTTAACGCAGCAGGTAGTCCCTTACTCCTTTTGCGTCTTAAATACCTATGGAATGAATCAAAACTAGTAAGAGGAATATCAACACCGTATGTGTTCTTTTTAAGGTGATCAAAAATGAATTTCAACTTTGATTTATCATGCATGAACTGCCAAATAAGTATCAGCAAAGAATGTAATTTCGCCAAATCCACCACTTTGTCTGAGCTTAAATAATCAAATTGAGCATAGATCGATTGATAATAGCGATAATCTTCTGGTGTATAATAATTTTTTCCGAGAAATAGGATTTTCAATCGAGTTAAAAAGTAAGACTCAAAGGTTAAGTTTAAAACCGCCGATTCATAGTTAGAACACTGGATAAATGTGTCAATAGCTCTACATACATCAGGAGTGAATATTTTTTTTATAACTATTGGAGAGGAGCTCAAAGGAATAAAACTACAAGTTGCTAAATTGTCCAGTTCACCCCTCCCCTTCAATAACATTGGTAAATTTGAATTGTAGTACAAGTTACCCTGCTTGAATTTGAATAGTTTTGGGGCTAGAGCTTGTTCAATTTTTGAATATAAGACCATTAGATTAAATATTAGGATTTTGATTCTGATCAATGAGTCCTCTCTTTGGACCAACTCTTACGAACCACTGAACCTTTTTGGAAAACTCCGCGAATGCAGTGAGCGGCAATTCTGATTTCACCTTACGTTTAATGAGTTCAACAAATACTGCTCGTAGATATGGTAACTCCATTTTGGTTCCCTGCATTTGTCTAATAATTGATAATGTTGTGGCTTTAATTGCAATAATCTCTTGATCAGTAAAATAATCGATGAATTCGATCTCGTAATCTGGACTCCTAGCAAGTGCCTTGTGCATATCAAACTCTGCATGTCTCACACTATTTGAAATGGGGTTATTCTCTATCTCAGATGGATTCAAAGGATTTTTCTGGGATTGTTGAACTTGATTTTCTCTCTCAAAGTTACTATGGAACACCTTAATAGATTCCAGATAGAAATTAGTCCTTATTGGCTTCGGAATCGAATCAATCTCAATAAACTCAACTCCATCAAAATTTCTTTTAATGAAGAAACTAGTGTCTTTGGAATCAGTTAATACGAAGTAGAGGAGCGTAGAAATGTAATGTATCCCATCAATTTTCTTCTGATTCCTTGACACAATTTTGGATAAAATCTTTTCCATACCTCAAAAGAATGAATAGAGTTTATTTATATGAAAAGCGGGTCTTGATTGACCAAACCATGGAATATGCTCAAATTTTAATTCGAAACTACCTCTACTATTAAGTAAGGAGTTCTTATTGGACTTTTTTTTGAATAGTATCATCTGCATAGCAGTAGTTTGAAAAATCGAGACACCTACTCTAGTTGTTTAGCAAAACATCTGGATGGTTGTTCTATTAGCTATAAAGTTCAAATCAACTCCAATGAATTGTCCCCCTTTCGTCATAATGATTACATCAAATGAGTTATTAAATCGAAGAAATTAGTACTTTTAACAAATTCCAACTCGTAAAATAGGTGCGAAACACTCAATTATTATGTACATATAAGTGTAAATATAGACATATCTGTCTAATATTTAATTTATTTCAACTATTTTATTCTGGGTAATTTTGGACAAGAAACTCCTGTGAAATAGTGAAATCAATAAAAAATACAGATTCTTTTGGCAAAAGGTTAAGAAACGCTCGCTTGCATATTGGTCTATCTCAAAACGATCTTGCTGAACAGCTTAATACTTCAAATAAAATGATCAGTCGATATGAAAGAGATGAGGTGAAGCCATCGATCGAAGTAGCCCTGAAACTGGCTAAAATTCTTAATACTTCTGTTGGCTTCCTATTGGGTGAAGTCAAATTTCCTGAGGATCCTGAACTGGAATCAATTCTTCGCGGGATTCTTAATATTCCTGAGAACGAACAGACAAAAATAAAAAATACACTTGTTTCCCTATTGAAGGTCACTCATGCCGAGTTAATCAGTAAATGAGTTCCATTTTGTATTTACAATAGACAATTATTCTTCATCGAAACTCCTTAATCCGGGCATCTCTAGGATGGGTTACATAATTGTTGAACCCTACGAATTACTTTAATTACTTCTTTTGATTTGAATGGCAATCAGATCAAGGCAGAGTTTCGCGAAATTATTTGGTAAACGCGTTAGGGAAATAAGAGAATCACGCAAAATAAGTCTAAAGCATTTTGAAGCTTTGGAAAACTCTTTTAGTAGAAATGCGCTGTCAGATATTGAAACTGGAAAAAAGGTACCTAATTTGTATACTGTCTATAGGATTTCAATTGTTCTAAAGGTACCTATTGAAAAATTGCTTAATGGTCTTACTTAGTTTTCTTAGGTGTATAGGGTTCAATAAATCGAATTGCCTCCGGCTCTAGCAGTTTAATACTCCCATCCATAAACTCAACCAGGGCATACGTTTTGGTCAGGTAATGACTTCCTTCGGTATTATAGAAGGGTTCGCGGCACCAACTATGAAAGAACCCCTTTGATCCAAATTTAATATCTGGGATTCCCATGTTGACCTCAATTGATCTAAGTTTCTTTTCCATATGGAATAGATTGTATATGGGGTTATATAAAAATATAACCTTATTTCTAATTTTCAAAATTGATATCTGACCTAAATATTATTGATTTGGGCCTTTTCACTTTTCAGCCTATAATTTAAATTTTAAACACTGTATTCATTTTCTAGGATTGACTTCTTATTGTGCTTGACAAAAAATATAATTTATTTACTTATAAATAAATGTACATTTATAATATTTAGTAATTCATTTTTTGTAAAACCCTCCTCTCAACATGTTAGATTTTATGAGCAAAATTGTTAAAGTAGATAGGGAGATATCCAAATCAATACCAAGGGCATCACAAGTACTTATAGATTACGAGTATTGGATAAAAAGGAAGTATCAGGTTAGCGGTGCCTATCTTACCAATGCCAAATCGTTCCTTAAAACTTATGAGGAAAATGGGAATGTACAGTCTCAATTAGCCGACTATATCTATGAAAGAAATGCCTCCCTCCGTTCTATCCTTAACAGATTTCTTAGGTTCGTGGAATCAAAGAATTTTTCATTCTTGATAAATGATCTAAACGAGCCTAAGCTTCCTGTCTCAAATCTGTACGTAAAAATCTTCCTGGCTTCAGCTCAGGATAGGCTTCGATCTAGTGGTAGTATGTCCATTTATGCGACCATCCTTAATGGCTACTTTTTATCCATAAAGGATGACATCAGTCGAATTAATAAGAGAACAGGTGCTAAATACATCCTCTCCCCTGCATTGTCTGACTACACTAAAAGGCTTTATAAGTCTGTTTTGAAGGCTTTTTGTGAATGGGCCCTCTCCTATCATACTGCTATTACTTCCGATCTGTCTAGGGAGGAAAAGATGATTAAACGGGGTCTAAAAAGGATAAGTAATCAATCGTTAAGGGAGATTATCAATTTGAAAGTAGTACTACCAAGAAGTTTAACCACGACTTATCACAAGGATAGTCTTACATCTAAGCAAAGGGACAGATTACTCAAGCTTGCAAAAGAACCCCGAGATCGTTCCATCCTTTCATTAATGGCTTGGAATGGCCTAAGGTCTATTGAAGTATTAAGACTCAATGTTGGTGACGTTAAGATGTCACAAGGTAAAATCGCCATTTGGGGAAAAGGTAAAAGTGAAAAATCGAAAGACACTATTAAACTATCTTCAGTCTGTAAGAGAGAAATCACTAAGTATTTGAAAAAAGTAAAAGTTAAGAGAGGAAGGTTGTTTCCTGATTTGGACCGAGCAAATTTGGACCTGCTTATTAATAGCTACTTTAAAAGGCTAAGAGTAAAAGGTAAATTTACTCCTCATAGCCTCAGGCACACGGCTGGTCAACTCATGTATGAGAAACGAATTCCTCTTGAGTTAGTACAAAAAACGCTTCGTCATGCAGATATGCGGACAACTATGATGTATGCACAAAAGGCAATTGACCGAAGCTATTTTAAAAGACTCAAGCGATTTTAAAGTATTTATTACTTAATGAGTTTTTTCAAAGCATCGATCTCTTCCTGTTGGCGGATGAGGTGAAGGGTGAGTTCCTCCACTTTCTTTAGTAATAGCTTATTCATCTCTCCTAACATCACCCCATTGGCTTCCACTTCTATGGCCGATGGCATTTCGGGAAGGTGTTGGTTTTGTTCAATGAAGTGCTTTACCTCTTTTAAGGGTTGAAGATTGTAGTCATTAGCAAAAACGTAATCCGGCCAGCCGGTAAGGTCTACTTTTACTTCTTTGGCATGCACAGCGCCATTAACAGAAAGTTTGGCATCAGGGGTTTGTGTTCCAATACCCACATTACCGCCATTACTACCATCGTTGATAATCAAATTACTTGATCCACCCGATCTAATGTAAAAAACTCCACCAGAATGAATCAAGCTATTGTAATCAAACTTTAAAACATTTGAGCCGGCTACATCCTTAAGGTATAATGAAGGATAGCCGCTGCTACTATTTTGAAGAAGCACATCACCATTTGAGATATGCAACTTTGCTGATGGGTTTGAGTTTCCAATTCCAAAATTCCCACTTTTAAGTGCAACCTGGGCATCAACACCACCGGAGCCTAAATAGATGTCATCATTTGCCAGGAAGTACAAACTATTGGTTCCCCATATATTACCATTGTCACCACTGAACTTTAGCTCATAGCCATTGTTGGCAGCTATGTCCAGCTTAGCTCCAGGGGAAGTAGTGCCGATTCCCACATTCCCTCCTGAAAGCCCTAAATAAATATTGGGTGAGGCAAATGGCAGCCGAAGTCTTGGTGTTGCATCCCCTTCACCACTAACTGCAGTGGACTGAATATTAAAGTCATGGGTATTATTGTCGGAATATAAATAGTATTGTACACTCCCGCTATTTAGTATGCGGAATCCAGCTTCTTGTGAAGCCGCAGTTTTACTCGCGTCAATCCAATTTTGGGAATAGGAAATTGATGTAATTAGTAGAAACGCAAACCCTAATAAAGTTTTCATAATGTTTACTCTTTAGTTTTTTTCTTGTCTTTTTTCTTTTGTGGGAACTCAAAGCCTGTTCGTACGATCAAGCGGTCTGCATAAGGGCTGTTGTCATGGTCATCATAAATATTGTAGAGGAACTGGAAATTACCTTTCACCTTTTTCATGAATTGATACTCTTTTTTCAAACCAACAAAAGCACTCCATACCCAAGCACGAGCTCCCTCGGTTGCAGGAGTTACTAAACCAAGTGGTGGTACGAAGGCATTCATTTTCTCTATGTCCGCGCGCACAGCAAATCCTTTGGCAAATTTATACTCTCCATATACCCTAGGACCGTAGATGCGTTCCTCGTGAAATGTTTTAAACCCTTTGCCCACGGACCAGCGGTAGTTCCAACCCAACCCGGCATTTACTCTACCTCCAATACGATAGCCCAACACCGGATTGAAATCGATGAGCCAATGATCCGAAGTTTGTATTTGCAATATCAATCCCGGCACCAGGCGCTCGATCAATGGTTTGTCTTTCATGGGATTGGGTGGGTGCTTTTTTAGGTCTTTAATACTCTTCACACTCCCGTACTTTTGTTTTATTGATGCCACCTGCTGCATAGCTGCCTTTAGCTGTTCGGTCTGACTAGCAAAATGATCCACAGCGCGTTTCTTCGCTTTTTCAACTGCCATCTTTTTCATTGCTTCAGGATCATTGCCACTTTCAATTATCTCTTTCATTTCATCAATTGATCCCATTTCCTGTTGCATACCCTGAACCTGATCCAACTCTCCAACTTTTCCTTCCAAGGCCTTAGGCGCAGCCTCCATATTGCCAATACCGCCCTCCTTAATGTTCTTCACTTCATCACCGTATGTTTTCATCTCTCCTGTAACATTGCCAACCTCACCCATTGATTGTTTTACCTTGTTCAATTCGTCTATGTTGGTAAGGTTGCCTAATTCTGTTTGTGGTAATGATCCGACATCTTTCAAAGGATCGGCTACGCCTCCAATACTTCCTACATCAGTACCGGGCATATTCATATTTCCCATAGGATCATTTATACCACCATTCGGAACATCTGGCACGGATACACCTGGAATACCTGGCGTATTTAATTCCGGATTCGCAATTCCTGGAATACTTACCTGACTGGGAAGATTGGCTCCACTCCCCCCTTCCTTGTTCATGAGGTTAAGTTTTTCATTGATGGCCTGTCCCACTTTGTTTCCCGGCTCCATGATCTTTTGTTGCAGACCAGCCACCTTACTTTCCACTTTATTGATTTCTTTAAACGGCCCCATTTGTTGAAGGCTATCCAACTTCCGCGTGTATTTGTCTATGGGTTGACCAATTCGGTTAAGACTGTCAATTTGGAGTGTTAATTTATTTCTTAGTGAGTCTAGCTTACCCGTATACTTATGCTCATTGGGGCTAAGCGAATCGGTGAGATGATTGATTTTGTTGGATAGTTTTTCAGTACTACTGAGTACACCCTCCACTTTACTTTGAACGGAGTCTAGCCTTGCCTCCTTATCTGAAATAAGGCTATCCAGGCGGTTGTTTAAGGAATCCAGTTTTACTTCCGTTTCTAATATTTGATCATCGATTTTGAGGGTGGTTGTGTCCGTCTGGGCCTGGGATTGGATAGAAAAAATAAGGATACTGAGAAGGCTCAGGAGCCAATATAGCCCTTTGACCCTGGCGCTACCGGCTCCTTGAAAATCGGGTATTTTGCTTGACAGACGAACCTTCACCTTACTAAGGTACATGGGGCAATATTGATCTACAATAGGGGTATTCCCCTAGATTCAGTACTAGTTATTGGTGGTTAGTTTTTTGGTATGGAACTAGATTAAAGTGCATTTTGTCTCCTACTGGCCTAATCTTCTTTTTAATTCTCCGCAGTGTCTCTCGAAGAGGACGCTGCGGCTTACACATCTTTACTCAATTTTCCGGTCAGGTCGATATCTTCCAATTCATCATAGCTTGTACTGGATAAATCATACTCCTCCGCTTCGGGACCCTATTTCTCACGCTGTCCTGAGTTTGCAACTCAGGACTCATTCACTCCAAAAACTCAATCTCTAACAAACCAACACGCTTGCCTTCATAATAATCTCTTGCACTGCTGTACAGGTACTCTTCTGCTTTTTCAACCACTCCGGCTTCGACCGGATTATTATGAATATACTCCAATTTTTGGTTCGTGAATTCGGAACCAAACAACTCTTTAGGCTGATTATCCTGCCTCCAAAACTGGTATGTTTTATTTCGGCTATTTTGTGCTCCTGCTTTTCTGAATATTTCCAGCATCCATTCTTTACGGCTTTCACCTGGATGATTCGAAATAGCTCTAATTATTTCTTTGGAAGTAAACTTTTTGAAATCTCTTAGTATTTCACTTGTATCATTATTCTTAGCTGAAACAATTAAATGAACATGGTTACTCATTACACACCAGCTATAGACCACAAGTCCTCTTGACTTCTGGCAATGCTTTAAACTTTCAATAAGAATGTCTTTATATTCTTTACGAGTAAATACATCTACCCACTCCACTACGGCAAAGGTTATAAAATGAATGCCTTCTTTGTTCCTTATTTTGTAGCCTCCATCAGACATGATGTAATGATAGCAAAAAGGCTAATTAGAAAAAATGAATCAGGTTGCAAACTAGACTAGGTACATAGATATATTCTTAACATAGAATTATATGTCCTGAGTTGCAAACTCAGGACAGCTTAGGACACTCTGCAGAGAATTAAAATGAATTTTCGAACTAATCAACGGAAGTAATAATATTGCAATTAGGTAAGTTTTGCTTTAAAAAAACAACATCTTTCTCATCGAATTTATTTCCAGCAATTACCAATTTTTTCAAATTCTTAAGCGTAATAAAAGCTTTACTTATTTGGATATCACATCCAATAATTGATAAAACCTCTAATTGACTCATTCCAAAAAAGCAATCAGGTAGCTCTATAGACTTATTTCTACTTAAAAGTAAAACTTTCAAATTCGACAGATTGCATACATTTGAGTCCAGTTTCACCAAATTATTATCATTGAGATTTAAGTACACCAAGTGATCCAGTTTATTTTTTTCTATTGGAAATCTAACTAACTCCCTACTAGACAAGTCTAACCCTTCAACAACATTACTTTCAATACCTTTATCAATATTTCTGTAAACGATAATTTTTTTTCCCTCATAGATGTATTGTTCTTGACTACAGCCATTAATTAAACATAGTAACAATAACAGACTAATAATATTATTCATATTTAGTTCTTTAATAATTGCTTTAAAAAAGAAGGAACCTTATCTGTAAGTCTTCTGCGTCTATATATTCCAGTTTGATCTTTTTGCCAACTTAAAGCTGCTGGATAAAATCCAGCAGCACTTTTAGATCTAAACGCCTGAACTCCAAATGCTCTAGCCTTTGAATCATTACTGTAGGCACTAATCTTTCTTCCAGATTCATTTTCTATTTGGCCAACAATAGCTTTCGCAGTAAATTCATCATTACCACCAGGTAAATCCACATTTAAATTTGAGCCATTTGCTGTGGCCTCAGCACCAAATAATGCTGCATGAGTTGCCTCTTCTACGAACGTATCAAATGGGTTTTCCCTTATTTCATTTATCCCTTTTAAATCAATATTTAAAACACCACCAATTTCTGTCGCATCAGAAAAGTCGTTACTAATTTCAGGATGATTTATTCTTACTTCTTTTTCACCTGAGATTTCATTCCCATCAGGGCCAAATTTAGGTATTGTGCTTCTGGAATTTGATGTAAAAGTACCCAGCGCTCCTTCCTCTTTATTTCCTTTTACAACTACTCGGCCTGCATCCTTACTCTTGAGAAATTTCACAATCGCCTTGCCTGTCTGTCCAGAACCTTTTAACTCCTTAAACATTTGTTTAAACTCCTTTCGATCCTCCTTACTTAGTTGAGAGTAATCAATTACCTGACCATTTGGATCAATTAGAACAATTGGGTTATTGGCTGTATATGTAAATGGGGAGAATTTGTAATATTTACTAGCCAATGGATCAACCGCCCCCCATCTTCCAATCTCTGGCATATACATCCTTGCCCCATAATCCATCCATCCAAGATCAAGTTCGTCTTGTAGTTCTTTGCCGTTGTACAAGTACTTATTTTCAACGCTATTCTCCCTACTGTAAGAGTTGAAAGTTAAACCGAATGGATAGTAATTAT
>ERZ761609.220-NODE-220-length-75821-cov-72.335612_pt1 | contig 75821 bp, 61 predicted proteins | sample MGYA00511163_ERZ761609 | MGnify/ENA primary metagenome ERZ761609 (study PRJEB28899, sample SAMN02445070) | bioreactor sludge metagenome | biome: EBPR sludge | place: Australia: Brisbane, Thorneside Wastewater Treatment Plant | collected 2011-12-16 ...
GAAAGATACTTTCTTTCAGGATTTCTTCATCCTATTTTGATGCGTCGGCCCTGGGTAGTCACCCCGCAGCGGATTGTACATCCTGTCTCCATCTGCATCCCAAAAAGGAGCCATCATCGCCGGAGGGGTATCGCTTGGGAAAGGGAAGCCGTTGTATGCCTCAAAGTGCGGATTGCCTCTGCCCGGCCAGGCCATGAGCGATGGCTCCGGATGATCTATGACGCCGTTGTCGAGGAAGTCGAAAATGTGCCGTTGAATGGCGTCCCGTTCTACCCGCCATATATTATTGAAGTTTTCACAGGATCCGGGATAAGGCGTCTGGGTAGCAACGTTGATTTTTCCGGGTTTGAAGCGCATCACGGAACTATCGCCATGATCGCCGCCGGTTGCCAGAAACATGTTGCCGACCGGATCAAGTCCTCCGATCCAAATGGATGCCCGGCGAAGCGTGTGCGTTTCGGCATCGGCGGAGGGCAGATACACCCGAAAGCCCGCGGCGGTGTCGGTGCTGTTGAACAACATACCGTTGTTTTGGATGAGTGCGGTCACATTATTGCCGTTGAGGAGATAGCTCGCGGGCGGGAGATCGCAGTTCGGCCAGGTTTGAGCCATAAGGCGGGCGCCGGTAGCGGCGAGCAGGAGGAGGAGGAGGTTTTTGAGCATAACAGGTTGTTTTTTAACAAAAATAGCTGTGTTTTGGGAGTACTCCAGAGGGCAAGTGGGCGTATGTGTTGGGTACGACAAAAAAAGGGGCATCCAAGTGCCGTCCCTGATGCGCAAGTATAAAACTTCAGGCAGCCTGCCCCCCGCTTCAAACGTTCTGAAATCGTATCAATATTATCGCCATGAAACCTCTCCAAATGACCGGCAGACCCTCGCAAAGAAGGCTGGTCGGACAGCATTCACGGCGTATTTCGGGTGCGTCTGGGGTATTACTTCCCGGTTGGAAGAGGGCAAAAAAATGAAAACCATTTCACACCATCAAAAACGAATGATCAATGAAACTTCGCACTTGTATTTTGCTGCTTATGGCAGCATCGGCCTTGTTTTCACATTGCTGTAAAGATGATTCCAGTACCCATACTCGCGTGGAAATATTTGGTTTACAGAGTTTTGAATGGGAGGGGCCGGGCATTTGCGCCGTCCGTCCCGGCTCGGTGGTATTGGAGTCTTCAGCTCTTGTGACTAACGACGACATCGTTTCTTACAACGATTCCCAAGCCCTTTTTGAATTTAGGGAACCCTCGGCCCAAAACATCCGAAACCTTTCGCCGCGAACTCCTTTCGCCCTGACGCTGGACGGCGAAGTGCTCTTCATCGGAGTGGTGATGCAGAACATCATGAGCTCCACTTGTTTCGAGTCCATTACGATGGAAAATCTGACTTATGGCCCTCGTCGCGCCAAACTGGAACTGGGCTACCCCTCAGGCATCAACCCTTCGCTGGAAGACAAACGAAAAGACGCGGCGCTTTTGGCGGCGCTGAGGAGCCAAGGGAAGTTGAGGTGAATGGTATTTTACTGCGTACTACCTCCCCCTTGACTTAGGCTTGGTGCTTCGGCTGCCGGTTCCGGTACGGCCTGCGTACCCGCCTGGAGCGCCCTTGCCGGATTTAGGTTTCGGGCCACCGCCGCTGCGTTTCCCGGATGCTGGTTTGCCCGGTTTGCCGAAAGGCGAGGCTTCGGCACTTTTCCCTTTTTTGTTGCGGTCGGCAGTTCCTTTATAAGCCCCCGAAGTGCCTGATTTTGAGACAAAAGGCTTTTTACCCGCGCTGCTCCGTTTGGGTTTGGCGGGCGTCGGCGGGGCCGAGGAAGAGTCTTTGGTCAGTTCGTGCAGATGAGCCATTTCTTCCTCGGTGAGATCGCGCCACTCGCCCAGAGGCAGCCCTTTGAGTGTGATGTTCATAATGCGAACGCGCTCCAGCTTGACCACCTCATAGTCGTAGTGTTCGCACATTCGACGAATCTGGCGATTGAGTCCCTGTATGAGGGTGATGCGAAAGACCTTCACGCCCTCCTGCACGATCTTGCACTTTTTCGTGTAGGTTCCCAACATGGGCACGCCTTTGGACATGCCTTTGAGGGCTTCTTCGGTGAGGGGTCTGTTCACGGTGACGACGTACTCTTTCTCATGTTTGTTGCCGGCGCGCAGTATTTTATTGACCATGTCTCCGTTGTTGGTCAAAAAAATAAGCCCTTGCGAGTCCTTGTCCAAGCGGCCGATGGGAAAGAGCCGCGTAGTGTGATGGACGTACTGCACGATGTTGTCGGGCACCCTTTCGGAAGTGGAGACGATGCCGGGCGGCTTGTTGAGGGCAATAAAAACAATGTCTTCCTGTTGGCGCGGCTCCAATTCATGGCCGTTCACGCGCACCCGGTCGCCGGGCCACACCTGATCGCCTTTTTGCGCTTTTTGGCCATTGACAAAAACCAAGCCCTGCTCGATGTACTTGTCGGCCTCCCGACGCGAACAAAGCCCGCTTTCGCTGATGAATTTATTGAGCCAAACGACATCCAAACCTGACATGACTATTTTTTGCGCAAGGTAGGGTTTTTGGAGAATCGGGAGGCGGGTTTTGTGTAAACCTCTTGGGGCGGAATGGTGTATTTATGATCTAATGAATAAAACCTGAACAGTATGATCATAGAGGGCGCCATCGGTGATGCTTATGGAGCAGGCTTTGAGTTTGCAGACATGGAATTTATAAAAAATAAAAACCAACTGACTCATTACCAACAACATCCGTTGTTTGAATCCATTTATAAAAAATACACAGACGATACGCAAATGGCGCTGGCCATTGCCGAACTGTTGATTGAAAAAACAGCGTGGACGCCGGTGGCCATTGCCGATAAATTTGTGGAGGTATTCAAACGAGACCCCAGACAAGGCTATGCCAAAGGGAGATCGCGAAAAGTTGACCGAATATTTGTACGACCTGCAACAAGTAAGATGGGCATTAGGCTGGCAAGGCGAAGTGGGCATTGATGCGGTACAGACGGTTCGGGCTGTTTTTACGGTGCTGTCGGAGGCGCATTCTTTTTCAGAAATACTCAAAAAAAGTGTTGATCTGGGTGGAGATGTGGATACAGTTGCCTCCCTCGCGCTGGCGCTGGCTGCTGTTGACAAAAACATGGAAAACGACCTGCCCCGCTGGCTCTATGACGAACTTGAAAACGGGCCATTCGGGCGAGACTACATTTTGAAGATTGATAATGAGTTGTTTAAGTTGAAAAATATTGTCTCTATCCAACAGTAATACTGGTATGTACAATTTCAAAATCATCGTTTGGACTATCTTTGTATCAGTCCTGGTTTATGCTCGAATTGTCATTGTATCTGGGGTGAATCCATTGGCTACAGGGTTGATTAACTTTGCTCTTGTTGCGTTCCTTATATGGATTATATATGCGATTTCCAAAACCTCATTTTTAAAATTTAAAATATTCTATGCCACAGTTTTTGTTGTATTTCTTGGAACTGCGCTATTGCTTGCGAATGTCAAAATGCGTCAATTAACTAACTTTCAGGACAAGACTTACATTCTGGAGCCGCAGTAGAAGCGTCGGCGTAGCAGATACAAACATTCAAAAACTCAACCGATGACTAATGAAGCCTTCTTCGAACTGTTAATTACCGCCTCGCAACTTGCGTACGATTTTGCGAAAGATTTTGTGACGGATGAACTACCTGCCAATTTCAAATATTCGGTAAGCCTCAGTCAGTCTTTTGATGATCGAAGCTCCACTCTTTTTGATTTCTTTCCAGATGATGATGACAAAAGCCTTGAATTTATAGATGCAGCAGAAGCGGTCGAGGTGCTTTTCAGAAACAATAAAGTTCCTGTGTGGATAGACATTTCAGTAGAAAGCACCTTCAATCAGCATACCGTATTCAGGCTGCTTTGTGCCGGCAGATATTCGAGTGACGAACAAGCGTTGTATTATGCCAATAACGGAACAGGCTCTTTTGGAATTAAAAGCCCGGCCCTGCCCGTAGATTTTGTTGAGGGCAAAAAATTCAAGCTCCATCATCCCCCCACCGCCCATTGAGTACCGCCTACTGTCCCCCCATCGCCCACTCTACGCTTAGCACCCCGCGCCACAGGCGCGGCCACCGCCCACCACCTACCCCACCATCTCCCGAAACGCCCGCACCAGCACATCCAGATCATCCGTTGTGGTATAAACATTCGGCGTGATGCGCACCCCCTTGATGTTCTCCCACTCGATGGCCACCGTATGTATTTTGAACTCCCGGAACAGAAAACCCTGCACCTCCGCCGGCGTCTTGCCCTCCACTGCTACCAGCGCCAGCGCACAGGCAAACTCAGGCCGCAGCGAAGTCTTCACCTGCACCCCCGGCAATTTTTGCACCCGTTCCGCCCAGTAGTTTTTCAGGTATTGCAAGCGCTTTTGCTTCAGTTCGGCGCCGATCATGCGATGAAAATGCACCGCCTGCCCGATGGCCTGCTCGATGGCAAAAGAGCGGGTGCCCAAACTCTCGAATTTGCGGATGTCTTCACTCTCAGGATCGGGCGCGCCGAAGAGCGGATACAGGTTGCGGATTTTCTCCTTGCGCACATACAGCAGCCCGCTGCCGAACGGCGCGCACAGCCATTTGTGCAGGCTCGTGCCCCAGTAGTCGCAGTCCAGATCGGGGATTTTGTAGTCAATATGCGCAAAACTGTGGGCCGCATCCACCAGCACCTCTATGCCGCGTTTGCGAGCCTCGCGGGCTATATCGCGGGCCGGCAACACCTGCCCCATCCAGTTGATAACGTGCGTGATATGCACCACCTTGGTGCGCGGCGTGAAGGCATCCGCAAAGCGGCGCGTGATGAGCGCGGCATCCTCTATCGGGAAATCGAATGAAATCCATTTCAGCACAATCCCGTCTCGTTTTTCCCGCTGTTTCCAGGCCTGTATCATGTTCGGATAGTCCTGTTTCGTCAGCACCACCTCGTCTCCGGCCTGTAGGCGCAGCCCGAAAATGATGGTTTCCAGCGCCTCTGAAGCATTGCGGTTGATGGCCAGCTCGTCTTTAGAGCAGCCCGCCAACTCGGCCAACTGAGCGCGCAGCGGCTCTCGGCCCTGGTCCAGTATCTGCCACATATAGTACGAGGGCGCCTCGTTGCTCAGCCGGTTGTAGCGCTCCACCGCCTCCTGCACCACCCGGGGTTGCGGGCACACGCCGCCGTTGTTCAGGTTCATAATGCTCGGCGACACGGTGTAAGCCTGTTTGATCTGGTACCAAAAACGCTCGTCGGTCACGAGTTCGTCGGCAGGGCGCAGGCGACTTTCGTCCACCAAGCGAAGCAGGGCACGGCCTTGCGGCGTTTCCATAAAAGGCGCAGCCACAGCGAGGCCGGCAAAACGAGAAAGGAAAGTACGGCGATTTTGCATGGTGATGAATGTTTTAAACAAAGATAGTACAATCACCCAAAAACGCGCGTATCTGTTCTACCCGCGTATGAAAAAGCTAAAACAAAACAGACTCTACACCGCCATCGGCACCTCCATCAGTAGTATTTCCGAACCGGGCGATACTGCTGCCAGATCAAACTTGTCGGTATCCCAAATGCCGAGTCCGTCGCGGGCGTCCAGCGCAATACCGTTCACCTGAAAGCTCCCCGAAAGCACAAACGCATACACGCCATTGCCGGCTTTGTGGACGCGGTACCCGACGCCTTTGCCCTCATCAAACCGGCCCAGATGAAACCAGGCATCCTGATGAATCCAAACCCCGGCATCATCAGGCGAAGGCGAGAGGATTTGCTGCAATTGATTGACGCGGTCGGCCGGATCAAGGCTGATCTGATCGTAGCGGGGCGTCACGTTGCGCTGTTTGGGGAACACCCAGATTTGCAGGAATTTGACTTGGCTGTCCTTATTTTTATTAAACTCGCTGTGGCGTACGCCCGTGCCGGCGCTCATCACCTGTATGTCGCCGTGGCGAATGACGGTCACATTGCCCATGCTGTCTTTGTGCTCCAGGTCGCCCTCCAGCGGTATGCTGATGATCTCCATGTTGTCGTGCGGGTGCGTGCCGAATCCCATGCCGGCCGCCACCGTGTCGTCATTGAGCACCCGGAGTGCGCCGAATCTCATGCGTTCGGGGTGGTGGTAGTGTGCAAAACTGAAGGTGTGGTGCGACCGTAGCCAGCCATGATCGGCCAGACCGCGCGTGTCGGCTTTGTGCAAAACAGTGTTTCCCATGATCTTGGTGGGTGATGGTTGAATGTGATTAAATCCAATGGTTCCAGGCTGATTTTCAGCGGTTTTGCCGATGCCTGCGGCGCCTATTGCGATGGCGCCCGTGCCGAGCAGGCTTTTTTTGATAAATGATTTTCTGTCCATACCTAAGCTTTTTGGTGATGGCACAAAGTTGGGGTCAAACCGGACTTGAAAACATTGAATTAGATTAAGAAAAAAGTGTGGGGATTCAGTTAGGAGACCTTGCAGGGGTTTGGAAAACCTGCAAGGTCTCATTTATACTATCTCCTCCGGCCGGTCTTAATGCCCAGTACACCCAGCAGCCCGCGCGTCAGTTCGCCGGCGATGGTGCGCCCGATCTGACGGGTGGTGGGACTGTTGACGATTTTTTCAAAAGTGCTTTGCTGGGCGCGCGGGCGCGAGGTAGTGGTGCGGCTGGATGTAGTGCGCGAAGTAGTTTTTGCGCGGCTGCGCTCCAATTCGGCCATCTCTTTTTCGCGTTGCTTCCGGTATTCCTCCTCCTCCTGCTCGCGGGCGATCTGATCCATTTTTTGAGTCAGAATTTCCTGAGCGCTGTGCGAATCAATCACCTCGTTATACTTCCGGGCTATCTGCGATCGGCGGATGATGCTGTCTATCTCGCTGTCGGTCAGCACATCCATGCGGCTTTGCGGCGCGCGTAGCAACACATGCGCCAACGGCGTGGGAATGCCTTTTTCGTTGAGTGCAGTAATGAACGCTTCCCCGATACCCAGCTCGGTGATGAGTTGCGCCACGTCGTAGTAGTCGGTCAGCGGGTAGTTTTCGGCGGCGAGTTTGATGGACTTGCGGTCTTTGGCCGTGAAGGCCCGGAGCGAGTGCTGCACCTTGAGGCCCAACTGCGCCAGTACGTTTTCCGGTATGTCGGCCGGGCTTTGAGTGACAAAAAACACGCCCACACCTTTGGAACGGATGAGGCGGACGATGGCTTCGATCTGGTTGAGCAGAGCTTTCGACGCCTCCGCAAAAACCAAGTGCGCCTCTTCGATGACGATGCAGAGTTTGGGCTGATCGAGGTCGCCTTCTTCCGGGAAGGTGGAATAAATCTCGGCCAGCAATTGCAACATAAAAGTAGAAAACAACTTGGGCCGGTCCTGAATATCGGTGAGACGAATGACCGACACGATGCCCTTTCCGTTTTCATCGAACCGGCACAGATCGCCCGGATCGAAGGAGCGCTCGCCGAAGAACGCCTCTGCGCCCTGATGTTCCAACTCGATGATTTTGCGCATGATGATGCCCACCGTCGCCGACGATACTTGCCCGTAGTCGCCCTCAATTTCCTCTTTGCCCGGCCCGGTGATGTACTGGAGCACTTTTTTGAAATCGGCCAGGTTCACCAAAGGCAGTTTGTTGTCGTCGCAGTATTTGAATACTACTGCCACCACGCCGCCTTGTGTGTCGTTGAGGTCGAGGATTTTGGAAAACAAAACCGGCCCGAATTCGGTGACGGTAGCGCGGAGGCGGGCGCCTTTTTCTTCCGAGAGGCTGAGGAATTCCACCGGGCTGGTGCCGGGTACAAACGGCTCGCCGATTTTGAGGTGGCGCTCTTCGATTTTCGGGTTGGCGGCGCCGGGGGCCGCAATGCCGCTGAGGTCGCCTTTGATGTCCATGAGCAGCACGGGCACGCCTTTGGAGGAGAGTTGCTCGGCGATGATCTGGAGCGTTTTGGTTTTGCCCGAACCCGTAGCGCCGGCAATGAGTCCGTGGCGGTTGAGGGTGCGCAGCGGCACTTTTACTTGCAGTCCGTTGATGGTTTCGCCGTCGAGCATGGCAGCGCCGAGGACGATGGAGTCTCCTTTGAAAGTGTAGCCGGAGGTAATGATTTCAGTGAATTTCTCTTTCTTCGACATAGTTTATTGTTGTTTGTTCCAGGCGTTGACGCGCTGCTGGAATTTCTGTTTGCTAAATTCCCACAAATCTACGTTAAAACGGCTTTCCAATTGTTTTTCGGTGTCCTCGTCCAGCAAATCGGGAAAAAAATCCAGCCCGGTGCGCTTCTCCACCTCGTCTACCGACACGACGTATTTCGTGAGCGGATCAAAACTGATTTCGTTGGGCACCAAAAACGCAATGGCTTTGGGATTGGAGCTGTCGGCATCGAGCAGCACTTTGAAAAACGCCGCCGGAATGGACACCTCGTTTTCGCCGATGGTACCTTTGACGGGCATGGACAGCACCGGCCCGGTAATGACGTAGAGCTTGCCGTTGCGTTTGGCCCAGTTGCGGGTCAGTTCTTCGAGTTCGCGCCAGACGCCGTTGTTGAAATTGCGGGCCTGCGGACTCATGTTGCTCATCACGAAGGTGGCGCGCATGGCTTCGGCGTCGTGGGCCATGTCTGCGGCGGGTACCAAGTGGCCCCGGTCGTAGCCGGAATTGCGGTAGTCGTTGGGCGTGGCCGAGCCGGTTTTTATCTTGTCGTCGGGCCGGAAATCGTCTTGTCTGTCCACCCAGGGTTTTTCCAGATTCTCTTTGCTGAGGATGTGCGCCGTCCATTCGGCCTGCTCGTGTTCTTCGTCATAAGACAGCCAAAAGTATTGGTGGTCAATGATTTGCCGGGTAGAGGAGCGCGGCAGGAAGTCCGGCAGTTCGCTCGTTGGGCGGTTATCGGCGACGGGAGCATCGGGGGCGTCTGTTGTGCTTTTTCCTGAAAACAGGCTGAACACATAAAACATCGCGCTGAGGATGGCGGCGAAAAGTCCTACCCGAACGACCGTGCCCGTAGCGGAGCCGGATTGGGAGTGGTTGGTTCTGAATTGAGCCATGTATTTTGGTTGCTTGAGCGGGTAAAGGTAGGTATTTTGGGGTATCTTTGGCGCGGATTTTTGAGGAAATGTGCGCGGGGGATTTTTTGGAAACAGATGTTTGTGAGAGCCATAAGACTTCTATTTGGATAGGAAGTGCTTTGTCAGAGGGAGGTAAAATTGGGCTGACTGGTCAATACACCTAACTACCAAAGAATGGATTGCTACGAGGTCAAATGAATACTGATACTGAGCCCTCTTAATGGAGCATTGGATGCGGGCAATATCTATACACTCAAAAAAATGATTAAATATGTGGTTGGCAAACATTGAAAATAGCGAAGCAATAAAAGCTATTTATAGAAATAAGATACCAAGTATAAACCAAGTACTCCTCAGAGATATATGTATTTCTACAGGAGAAGACTTGGCTTTGATTTTGGTATTTGACATAGAGGATTTACCTGACGATATGCCTTCTAAATGGAAAACAGGGAATGTCAATACCATCCAAATTGATTTAAACTGTATAGGGGTAGAGATCAAGTATCTTGGGTTGAATAATAAAAACTATAGAAACCTAAGTATAGATATATCTCTACTCGAAAATGACTCCAAAAGAATAATTGGAACAGATAATTCGGGAATATGTGTTTTTGAGATTGAAGCCATTTGGATATACTTAAAGACCATAACAGGCTACAATGACGAAAAAGTCACTCATGGAGTGTAACCCGCCTGCACACAGCCTTCTATTCCATCTCAATAAATTAAAAAAAAGAAATCGCTGGTAGCACGGGACGCTTTAAGATGTCCCCGCTACCACTATTTCGTTTTCTCCAGAAAACACGATACGGGAAGCAGCCGGCATAGAGCTAACAGGTCTATCGGGCTATTGCATTGCAGACCTGTTAGCTCTGCGGCGCAACCTACAACTTTGGCGACGGCCGCGTTGTTTTCCGCATACAATACCGTAACTTTGCCTGATGAAAATCGCCAATCCGCTATACGACCACGCATTCAAGTACCTGATGTCCAACGACAAACTGGCGCGCAAGGTGCTGTCCGTCATTCTGGAAAAGGAAGTGCTGGAATTGGAACTGTCGCAGCAGGAAGTCGTCGTAGAAGACGAAGACCGGCGATTCACCCTGTATCGTTTGGATTTCAAGGCTGTCATAGAGGATGAAAACGGTAGAAAGGAAACCGTACTCATCGAACTGCAAAAATCCAAGCTGCCCACCAATGTGCTGCGTTTTCGCAGTTATCTCGGCTTGGCCTACACGCAAAAAATAAGGACCAAAAACCCTGAAACACAGGTAGAACACGACAGCGCCCTGCCCATCATCTCCATCTACATACTGGGATACAACGTGGAAGACATTCCGCACGTTGCCGTCAAGGTGAACCACAAGATCATGGACATGTCGAGCCAGCAGGAATTAGACCTACAGAGCGACTTCATAGACCTGCTCACGCATACAACGTGCATCTTGCAGGTGCGCCGCCTGCCCGAACAGCGCCGCAGCCGCATCGAGCAATTTCTCACACTGTTCAATCAAGCCTGGGTCATGGAAGAAAAATACATCCTTGATTTGCAAGAGGTGCCGGAAGGCTTTGAAGACATAGCGGAGTACCTACAGCGGCCACTTCAGGAGGAAGAAATACGCGCCAAGCTGCGTGCAGAAGAAGAAGTGGAGGCCATCTTTGCTCAGCAGGAGGCAGACAAGGCGCACTACAAGCGAAGGGCCGAAGAGGAACGCAGGCAGAAAGAAGAAGAACGGCGACAGAAAGAAGAAGAGCGCCGGCAGAAAGAACAGGCGCTTGAGCAAGCTCGTGAAGCCCGTATCAAATTAGCCCGCCTGCTGCTGCGCACGGGTATGTCCGTCAAAGATGCGGCGCTTGAAACAGGGCTGTCGGAGCAGGAGGTACGGGCAGCAGAGTAACAGGTACCTATTCAACTATTGAACCTGATGAAATTTCTAAAAACTGATACTTATCTACTCGGCCTCGCCTGCTGTCTGCTTTTGCTCAGTCTCTCCGCCTGCCGGCAAGCGCCTGCCTCTGTGGTGGAAACGCCCGAAGACTATCCCAAACTTGTGGGGCAGGAGTTTCCCGACTTTGAACTGCGCAACCTTGACGGCCAACTGCTGCGTTGGAGCGACCTCAAAGGCAAGGCCGCCTTGGTCAATTTCTGGTTTACCCGCTGCCCGCCCTGTGTGGCCGAAATGCCGCATCTGAATGCTTTGCGCAAGGATTTTGCCGGCGAAGACGTGGTATTCCTCGCCATCACCCCCGACGATACGGCCACCGTGCAGGCTTTTTTGAAAAAACGCCCCTTCGATTTTACCATCCTCCCCGATGCGCAGGCGTACATCAATTTTTTCGGCAACGAGTACCCGCTCAATATTTTTGTTGACAAACAAGGCATCATCCGTCATGCGCGCGCCGCCATTCCTACCAGCTTCGATCAGCGGCATCCGCAGGGCTTTATGGACGACCGGGAATTTCGGCGTATGCTGGGCAATCTCCTCCGATGATGATGCGACTTTTCCTATTGCTTATCATGTTTTTATCTTGCTCCGCCGCCCTTCGCGCGCAGGTGGTCAACATCGAAAATCGCCGTATGCACACCGACTCGGTTCGCAGGGCCGGCAGCCTCTCGCTGGGCTTGTCGTTCACCGAAAACAACGGCAAACAACTCTTCGTGACGCGCAATGCGCTGGCGCTGCAATCCAAATCGAAAAGCCTGCGCGACATCTGGCTCGTGCTGGCCAACTTAGACCTGTCGAAAGCCGACGGCGCCGCGTTCAGCAATTCGGCGTTTCTGCATCTGCGCTACAATCGAAAAATGAGCGGCCTGTTGCGCTGGGAAGCCTTCACACAGGCGCAGTACAACCGGGTGCTGGGCATCGGCTCCCGTTGGCTGGCCGGTACAGGGCCGCGCCTCAAGTTGTTCTCCACAGAAAAAAGCGCCCTGTACTGGGGCAATCTATACATGTTTGAATATGAAGCAACTACGGCCAATTTGCCCGTCATCAGCCGGCAGCACCGCCTCAGTGCATACCTCTCGGCCACCTTTGATCTGAGTCCCACGTTGCCCGGCGAATTGATTACGACCACTTACTACCAACCCCGCCTCAACCGCATAGCCGACTACCGCCTGAGCCACGAAACCAGCCTCGAACTCAACATCACCAAAAAACTGCGGGCCACCACGCGGCTGTATTATTTCTACGATGCAGTTCCGCCAAGTGGCATCGCAGGCCGGGCGCTGGCGGTGGAGCAGGGTTTTCGGGTGGGGTTTTGAATGGCACTTTAAAGCAGATTATTTTACCGATATTTTTAAATGAGTGGGATACAAACTGCTTAATTCAATTATTTTTGCATCTACTGGTCACCTTTTATCCAACAATGTCACTAAGCCAATGAATCGAGACGACGCGTCCATCATAGCCGGCATCCGGGGCACCGCCGAGGAGCGAGACGCCGCACTGGCCTTTTTTTTCAGGCAACACCGAAGTTTGCGCGCTCAAGTGATTGCTTATGTGGCCAAATCCGGCGGTACGGAGCATGACGGAGAAGATGTATTTCAAGATGCGGTGGTATTGTTTGACCGACGCATCAGAAAGGGCGCGTTCAAGGAGGAAAGTTCACTCAGTACTTATTTTTTTTCCATTGCCAAATTCCATTGGATCGGGCAACACCGCCGCCGAAAAATCATGGAAGAGCTGCCGGATCGTCGGGATGAAAAAGGAGATGTCGGGCCGGAACTGGACTATATTTTCGAAGAGCGGAAGCAGATTTTTTATTCGGCTTTAGAGCAGATCGGGAAAAAATGTAAAGAAGTGCTGGGCTTTTACATGTTGGACTACAAAATGGAAGAAATTGCCCAAATTACAGGCCGGGGCAGCGCGGCAATGGCCCAAAAAGATGCCTACAAATGCCGGATGAAACTACGGGCATATTTGCTGCAAAGGCCGCAATTGCTGTCTGCTCTGGGCGTTCAATTGCCTGACAACCCCGACTTGCTCACCGAATAATGCCAATGACATGAACAACGAAGAACTATACGATAAAATAGAAGCCTACCTCAAAGGCCGGCTCTCCGAAGAGGAAAGGGCTGCGGTGGAGCGGGAAATACAAACCAACCCGGAGGCCGCGCTGGAGTTCCAATTGCAACAAGTAGAGATGGAGGCTATGGAGGCCATGTTGGAGCGCGATTTGCGCGGCAAAATTCATCAGTGGTTGGAGGAAGACGAGCCGCTGCCTCCTCCGGAAAAAGACACCCCCACACCCTCGAACACTTCGCGCCCCGGCCGGCTTTGGATAGCTGCGCTCTTGGGTGCTGTTGTCGTTTTGGCGGCAGTGGCTTGGCGCATGGATTGGTTGGGGTATAAGAGTGAATCGGTTCCCACCGAAAAAACGCCCTCCGAAAAAGAAAACTCAAATCAACCAACTCCCGGCCCCATTGCAGGTATAGATGAACCAACCGAGCCTGAAAAATCCACAACTCTTCCGAACCCCGAAATCCGCCCTGCCCCTCAAAGCCCTCCGGCTGATGGCGGCATGATGGCTTACGCGGGCAAGTTGTATGAAGATTTGGACTTGGATAATACCAGGAAAGGGGCGCCTATGGAAGAAGATGAAGGCCCGCTTTCGGAAGCAGTAATTGCATACAAGAAAGAACAGTACCACCAGGCATTACAATTATTGAATGCAGTGTCCGAAGGGAACGGCTATGCAATTCGTGCTTTAGAAATGAAAGCCCATACCTTGTACCATCTCAAAAAATATAAAGAAAGCGCTGCTGCTTTTGCCGCCGTGGCCGCTACAGAATTGCCTCCGTTTGCGGAGCGCGCACAGTGGAACCAATTGGTGTGCTACACGGCTCAATACCCGGCTACCAAAGCAGCATTCGATGAGTTGTTGGCGGTGCTGATAGCGGATACGGGGCATACTTACCACGAGAGAGCGTTAGAACTACAAAAACGGTTGTCTGAATAAATTCGGCTACATATCCCCCACGCCGATAAACCCGGCCCAGTAGTACGGGTGGGCGGCCTCGCCTTTGTGTGCGTTCAAATACTCGCGGCGGGCTTCCCGCAATGCCTCTGCGGCGGGCTTTGTTTGCAGGTGGCGGTAAAACAGGAGCATAAAATCTTTGGTTTTTTTATCGTTCACGCTCCAAAGTGTGGCGATGATGCCCTTGGCCCCGGCATACGCAAATGCTCTGGACAGAGAAATGATGCCCTCGCCGCGGCGCAGCTTGCCGATGCCGGTCTGACAGGCGGAGAGCACCACGAGGTCGGCATTGAGGCGGAGGTTGTAGATGTCGCGAAGGTAGAGTTTGTCGGCGTCAAGTGGCCGGCCGGATTTGTAAAAGGCGAGCCAGGAATCATCTCCGGCGTAGCCGTGTGTGCTGAGGTGTATGCGGCGATACGAAGCGGCCATCGTATCAAATGCCGCGCGGGTGGCCATGACGTCCAACAGAGCAAGCCCTTTGTAGCGCCGTGCAATGCGCAGGGCTTCCTCACCGGAGAAAGTGAGGGTGTCGAGCGTTTCGTTCTTGGTACTGGCCGTAGCGGCTATATCGGCATCAGCGGGTTCTTTATCCAGCATTTTTTCGAGGGCTTTCCAGTCTCCTCTGAAAAACGGAGCCATGGCGAGCATCGTTTTTGCAGGATTTTGCAAGTGCTGTTTTGTCTTCATTTCCTGCCAGAGGGTGGCGGAATAAGCATAAGAAATTACTTTATCCCGGCCCCAATATTTATGTTCCTGAAATCGGTCGGTTCTGCCTGTTATCGGCTCCGTTACCAATGCCTCAAAAGGGATGAACCCCATGATGCCGTCGGGTACGATGATTAAGCGTTCGGGCAGGTGCTTTTGGATGGGGGCCACCAACATCTCATATAAAGCGACGGCACTTTGGGCAAAAAGCCGGTTGGTATGAAGAGGGAGTGAGTCCGGTCGGTTGGGGATAAATGCGCCAAACAACCCGGTACGAAAATCGGCTACCTGCTCCTCCCAGGAAAGCGGCAGGGAGAGCTGTTGTATGAATACGGTATCGGGGCGTATCACGAAGGCCAACACGATGTTGTCGCCCACAAAATATTCGAGCATGGCAGCGCTATCACCGGCAGGAAGCGACTTTTGCAGGCGGCCTAAGTCCATCGGGGATAGCTCATATTTAATCCGGTAATACTCCGGGGCCAACTTACGGAGCAATGCTCTGTGTTGGAGGTAGGCCTCCTGTGTTGTTACAATGCGTTTATGTAGCAGCAGGATGACCGAATCTGTTTCCTGCCTTGCGGCGTTCTTTTTTTCCAATAGTTGATTCTCCAAATACGCCAATTCCACCGCCAGCGAGTCTTCCGCTTCGAGCAGGATCGGCGGTATGTCTGCAAATTTTTCGGCGCGGGCAGCTTTAAACGCCTCATACAGTTGTTGCCCTTTGATGATTTCACTGTACCTGAAGCATCGCCCGGCATCGTCGGTATGGCCGCTTTGCTGGTGTGCGAAATAGTTGGCCTGCACCGCCGCTTCAAATACGGGAAATGCAGCGGCAGACAATCTGAAATGATCCTGACGATATGGATTCTGTATGCGTTGGCGCTCCAGAAAGGAAATGCACTGCTCGGCCAATTCATTGACAACATTCAGATAAACAGGTATTTGGCTGTTGATAAAGCGCTCGCTGTTCAGAGTTGCCAAACCTGCTAAGGCGCTGAGCCAATTATGAGGGTCGCCTATGTACCCTGTATCGCCGGAAGGATTCTGCAAGTCAAAAGCAAGTTGGAAATAGTATTGCGCACTATCCTGCTGCGCCAGGGCATGATGCGCCCGGGCTATGCCCAACAGCGCCAAAATGATGCCCGGATGCGAGGAGGCATATTGGTTTTGCCTGATAGCGCGGCATTGGTGGTAATAATCGGCAGAGACCTGCCAGTTTTTTGCGGCCGCATAGCCTTGCCCCAGATAACTGTAACACAAGGCCCATTCTGCGGGGGCATCAGGGCGATGGAGAAAAGCGAGGTCAAGAGCCTGTTGGAAATTGGCCAAGGCAGTATCTATCTGGCCAAATTCGATGTGTACGGCGCCTTTGTTGACCAATGTAAAGGTATTGTGAGCATGTTTGGACTGCCCCAAAGCGGCTCTGATTTCTAAGGATTTTTGAAAACAACTCAGCGCGGCGTTAAAATCCTCCGCATCGCGAAGGGCCGAACCGAGGTTGGTCCAGGCTTGGGCGGTCTCTATGCTTTGTTCCTTATAAAGACGGATGGACAGGTCGAGTGACCGTCGTTTTACCGAAACGGCCTGTTCGGTCAGCCCCATGGTTTGGTAAACAAAGCCCAGATTGTTGTAAACATTTTTCGCCAGCCGACCAAAGACTAGTTGGTCTTCTTTGCCTTCAAAAATGGACGTGGCAGCACTATACGCGTCTCTGGCTTTCGACAATTGCCCCTGCGATTCATACACCAAGGCCAGATTGTTGTGCGATTCGCCGATGAGGTATTCGCCGGCGGGCAGTACTTTTTGCCTTATGGCCAAAGCTTTGGAGTGATGATAAAGTGCCTGTTCCAAATTGCCGGCGCCCCAATGCGCTATGCCGAGGTTGTTATGCAAAACGGCAGCATCCAGGCTGTTGGGGCCGGATATGAGTTCTATAATCTCTAATGCCAGGGTTTTGTACTCCAGCGCTTTGTCTGCATTGCCGTTCGATTCGTAGCTGTTGCCGAGGCTGTTGGCACAAACGGCTATGCGGCGGTCGTTGCGGGGGAGTGTTTGCAGATACCAGTCGAGTGCTTTGAGTTTTGGTTCTATGGCTCTTTCCGGTTCTTGCCGGGCATCCCATACCAGACCGATGTTGAGAGCGATATAAGCCTGATCGGTGCGCGTATCTTCCGGAAGCTTAGAACACAAGGTTTCCGCATGTTGCAACACGTTCATGGCCTCATCAAAGTCCCGCAAACCAATGAGCGCGCGCGCCTCCGCCACCAAGGCGCGCACGACATACACATTGTCGGAGCCGAGGGCAGCGGCAGCGATTTGTCGGGCGGCCACAGCGTGTTCTTTGGCCTCCTTATATTTTCGAAGTCGCAGCAAGTCATCGGCTTTTGCCAATTGCGTTTTGGCTGTCGTGGTGTCTGCGGGCGAATGGCTGAGTTGGAGCGTATCCAATATGGTTTGAGCGCCGGCGGTAAATGCCACAAAAAAAGCAGTACAGAAAAGGAGTATTCGCATGGGTAGGCAGGTATATGTTTTGATGAAAATAAATGCAGCCGGTGAATATTGTAAGGGGCGATAAAAAAATAAAGTGATCATTTTCGTCAAAGGATTAGATAAGTAAACGTTTCATTTTAAGTGTCTTATCTAATCCTTTGGCCTAAAGAAAATGAGCATTTATTTTTGCCCCACTACTAAAGAGAGAGAGATGAGTTTTTTTATCACATATCCCCCACGCCGATAAACCCGGCCCAGTAGTAGGGGTGCGCGGCCTCGCCTTTGTGTTTCTTCAAAAAGTCTTTGCGCGTTTGCCATAAGGCCTCCGCCTTGGGCCAGTTTTCCATATTGCTGTAAAAGGCGAGCATGAAGTCTTTAGTACTCTTATCCTTTACGGCCCAAAGCGTGGTGACAATACTCTTGGCCCCGGCATACGCAAATGCTCTGGACAAAGAAATGATGCCCTCGCCGCGCTGTAGCTTGCCGATACCGGCCTCACAGTTGAATCGGATCGCTTCCCCGGAATTGTATTTAAAATTCTGAATTCTTGCCAATTGGTGCAGAATATCGGCGGTTTCCCGGCTCACTCGCCCCAGCTCCCGTTCACTGATGGCCAGGATTTGATCCAATAACAATTGTGCCTCGGTGAACATGCGCTCATCTACGAGCCGTTCCATAGAGTCAAGCAATTGGCGGAGGCCGGTGGTGTCGGTTGCAAGCTGAGTGTAATGTGAACAGATAGGGACTTTCGCCGTCAGGTCTTCGCCGAAGATCTGAAACGATGCAACGAAAAGGAAGACAACAGAAAGGAGATGATAAGGGCGCAGGTTTTTCATAATGAATAACAGGCTTTAGGAAAGTGTATATACAGCGTAAAAATAAGCGCTCTTTCGTTAACCGGCATACGATGAGCAAAATAAAAATCCCCCGGCCTGAAGAGAACCGGAGGATCCAAGTATCTTGTATAAAATCCTCACCTCACCACTACCCCCTTCCGCATCACCTGCCCCAGGCTTTCCAACCCAACCCAATAAACGCCGGGCGCCGCGCCGGGCAGCTCTATGCGATGAACCTGATGGCCTGCCGACCATTGTACCCGCTCTTCCCATACCGGCCGGCCCAACATATCCCATACCCGCAGCCTGCCGCTGACGGCCTCGGTGTTGGCTACGGATACGAAAAACCAACCCTCATTGGGATTGGGAAACACGCTCCATTGCCGGATACCGGGCAGCAACTCTGCCGTCTCCGATGCGATACAATTGACGATTACTGTATTCGACAGCGCCTGCGACGGTGTAGTACAGGGCGGGGCATTCACCGGAGTCACTCTGCAATACACTTCCATGCCGTTTTGTGCGCCAAATAAGGTGTAATCCGGGCCGTTCCACACGGGCTGCCCATTGCGAAACCACAGTATGTTGGGCGCATCGCCGCCATTCGTTACGGTGGCGGTGAACATGAGATCGGGGCCGGGGCAGTCGCTCACGGCAATGGATGCGGAGAGGGCGTTGCTGTTCACCTCAATGGAAACGGACGCGCCTTCGGCAGGGCATCCGGCAGTGTTGCCCGTTACCTGATAAGTCCTTGTGCCGGTTTGTTGAGGCGCCGCCTGTACCGATGCTCCGCTGAAAGACAGCAGCCCGGGGCCGTTCCAAAAAATAGCTTCGGCACCCACTGCGCTCAAGGTCACCGTATCGCCCAGACAGATACCTGACCGCTCGGCAGAGGCTGTGATTTGAGGCCGGGGCCGCACCCATACTTCTTGCTTTTTTAATGCCGAAATGCAGCCGTTGGCAGTACCTGTTACGCCGTAAGTAAGAAGGCCGGAGGTATCGGGCATTACCGTGACCACACTGCCGCTTGCAGCAGACAGCCCAAAGCCCTGCCAGACGTAGGTGCTTGCCCCCGTTGCAGTGAGCGTGAGGGCGCCTTGCCGGCAAATGGTATCTGCGGAAGCGCTGAGCGTTACAACAGGTACCGGGCGCACATGTACCGCTACCGAAACCGGCGATGATTCGCAATCATTGGTGATTCCAATGGCCTGATACACATAATCGCCTGCCTGTGTAAGCGTGGCCGCCGTTGCCGAGCCTGCTTCCGTTTCCAAATTTATGCCCGACCACACAAAACGCTCCGCCCCTTCGGCCTGAAGCTCCAGCCTGGCTCCTGCGCAAATGGTATCCCCAGGCAGCACCGTCACCGACACCTGACCCACTGCGGTGATGTAACTCTGGCGCTCCAGCGTGTCTTGCCCGGCGGCATTGGCAGCTATGAGGCGAACGGTGTAAATACCCGGCTCGGTAAATATCGCCGTGGGATGCTGCTCTGTCGAACTCTGCCCGTTGCCGAAATCCCATTGCCAATGTTCGGGGGCATTGCTGCTTTTGTCCGAAAACTGAACCGTCAGGGGCGCCGTGCCGCACACTACGTCGGCATCAAATGTAGCTTGAGGACGCACGACCGACGTGGCCGAAACCTGCGTCAGCAGGCTGATGCCGTTGAGCGCATACATATTGGTATGGGTGATGGTCAGCGGAGGTATAACGGTACCCGCCGGAGCAAACACCGCCTGCGCATCCAGCACTTGCTGGGTAGAGGCCCGGTATATTTTTGCTTTGAACAACTCTCCCGGAGCAAAGCCGTTTTTGCCGGATGGCGCATCGTTGCCATATACGGCCATAGAGGCGTTTTGGCCGCTGATGATCAGGTAATTGCTGCAAATCAGACTGTCGTTGCGTTCAAAAAAGAAACCAACAGCATCTCCGTTTTCCAAAGGCATTCCATCCCAGGTAGCCGTCAGTGTGGCAGGCACAATGATGGTGTGGTTGGCGCCGGTGGTGATGCGCGTCCAGGGGAAGCCTGTTTGGGCAGAAACCACGCAAGTTGCCGGCAGCAGCATTGCGATGCAGAGGTATTTAGAAAAGAGGGTGAGCCTCATGTGAAGGTGTATTTTTTGTTGAATGATATGCTGTACCTCACAAATTCAGGAGGTAACCCGAAGTTACCGCCTGAATTTGCTGTGTGAGGAGCCAACGTTGGCCAGATATTTCTCTATACGGAGTTCTACTGCAACACCACTTTGGCCAACCAACGCCGCCCTGTTGCGTCCCAGGCGCTCACAAAGAGCAAGCCCTTTGCATACCCCGCGGTCTCTATCGGCAGCGGCCCGGCGGCGGGTTGTGCGGTCCTTTGCAGCAAGGCCCCTTTGGCATCGCGCAACTCCAGCATTTCAATACCTGCCGGAAGCATGACATAGAATCTGCCGTCGGTCGGGTTGGGAAATACCGTCAGAGATTGCGCCTCAATGGAGGATTCCTTCACGGCAGTGGCGGCATTCAGATGAGACAATATTTCGATGTCGTCGTTGTGGTAAGCCTGATCGCCGGATGTGAAAACGGGGGCGATGCTCATTTCCGAATTTTGCACGCGCTTCCAGATGCGCAATTGATACACTTCGCCCTGCAACAAACCCTCCCGAATGCCGGGCGTCGCAGGGTCATCGCCCCAGATCGTGACGGCAAAATGGCGATCTTCAAACACCGCTGCACCGCACAAAATGCCGTTGGTGGTGAACACCCCGATTTCATCTCCGGGTTCCATCATGGCAGCGGCCACTTCTGCTCTGATTACCAAAGTGCTGTTGTGGCAGGATTTTCCAATGCCTTGATATTCAAAATGAACCGGCAGAGCGCGCTCCCACACATTCGAGGCACTCTGTACTTCAGTGGGATTCGACCACAACTGGTTGGGCGGGTAGGTCAAAGTGCCGGATGCGGAGGCTTTAAGTTGGTATCCCTGGCCGGGGCGCAGGTCGCCAATGCTGTTGATCAGGCCGGGTATGTAGGTATTGACGCCCAGATTGTCTTTCACCAATTCTATGATGCCTGTAATGCTTGCCAATTGCTCGCTGATAGGCGCCGCCTGAGTGCGCAGGTACGGAATGATCTGCCAGCCGGCATCAATGGCAACAGGCGTGGCGGCCGGGTCCACTTGCGCGCCGATGATGGTGAGGGCGGTATCTGCGGCAGAGCGCACCTGATAGCCTTTGGTCATGTCCCAGTTGCCCAAACCGTTGATGTTTAACACGGGGAAATACGCATCCCCGTTTATGTCTTTCACCACTTCTACCACAGAGGTCAAATCGGAGAAGACCGCAGGCATATTTGCATCGGCTGGCAGGGTGTGGCTGGAAATCATGTTCCAGCCTGTATTCAGCACTATGCGGAAACTTGAGTTGGTAGAGGCGTTCAGGTTCGTCAGCAGACTGATACCATTGGCGGCAAAAGTGTTGGTGTGGGTGATGGTCAGCGGAGGTATCACTGTGCCCGCCGGCGCAAAAATCACCTGCGCATCGTGTACTTGCTGTGTGGCCGCTTTGTAAATTTTCACCTTGAATGTTTCGCCGTTGTCAAAGCCATTTTTGGCAGACTGGCCTGCATCATTTCCATATACCGCTACCGATTGATTCTGGCCGGTCAGCACCAAGTAATTGCTGCAATGCAGGGCGCCGTTGTGCTCAAAGAAGAAGCCAATAGCGTCGCCGGGTACAAGCGGCGTGCCGTCAAGCGTGGCCGTCAGGGTGGCTTGGGCGATGATGGTGTGGTTGGTGCCGGTGGTGATACGCGTCCAGGGGATGGTGGAGGCAGCGCCTGCCTGCGTGATCGTCACCATACGCGAAATGCTGCATCCCGTGATGGTGAGGGTGGCGCTGCGCGATTGCGTGGAGGTATTGGCCTGGAAGCTGACGCTGATGGTGCCGTTGTTGCTGCCCGATGTGGGGGATACGGTAGCCCATGCGGGCGCGCCGCTCACCGTCCAGGCACTGCAATTGCTGGTCACGGAAATGCCGGCCGAACCCGCCGCTGCCGTCTGGCTGATGGTGGTGGGGCTGACATCTAAAGAAGTAGCTGTTCCCGTTTGCGTGATCGTCACCGTGCGCGAAATGCTACAGCCCGTGATGGTGAGGGTTGCGCTGCGCGATTGTGTGGAGGTGTTGGCCTGAAAGCTGACGGTGATGGTGCCGTTGTTGCTGCCCGATGCAGGGGATACGGTCGCCCAGGCGGGGGCGCCGCTCACGGTCCAGGAACTGCAATTGCTGGTCACGGAAATGCTTGCCGAGCCTGCCGCCGCCGTCTGGCTGATGTTGGCGGGGCTGACTTCTAATGTGACCGCCGCGCCTGCTTGCGTAATGCTCACCTGCCTCGTAATAGTACACCCGGCGATAGTGAGCGTGGCGCTGCGCGATTGCGTGGAGGTATTGGCCTGAAAGCTGACGGTGATGGTGCCGTTGTTGCTGCCCGATGCAGGGGATACGGTCGCCCAGGCGGGGGCGCCGCTCACGGTCCAGGAACTGCAATTGCTGGTCACGGAAATGCTTGCCGAGCCTGCCGCCGCCGTCTGGCTGATGTTGGCGGGGCTGACTTCTAATGTGACCGCCGCGCCTGCTTGCGTAATGCTCACCTGCCTCGTAATAGTACACCCGGCGATAGTGAGCGTGGCGCTGCGCGATTGCGTGGAGGTATTGGCCTGAAAGCTGACGGTGATGGTGCCGTTGTTGCTGCCCGATGCAGGGGATACGGTCGCCCAGGCGGGGGCGCCGCTCACGGTCCAGGAACTGCAATTGCTGGTCACGGAAATGCTTGCCGAGCCTGCCGCCGCCGTCTGGCTGATGTTGGCGGGGCTGACTTCTAATGTGACCGCCGCGCCTGCTTGCGTAATGCTCACCTGCCTCGTAATAGTACACCCGGCGATAGTGAGCGTGGCGCTGCGCGATTGCGTGGAGGTATTGGCCTGAAAGCTGACGGTGATGGTGCCGTTGTTGCTGCCCGATGTGGGGGATACGGTAGCCCATGCGGGCGCGCCGCTCACGGTCCAGGCACTGCAATTGCTGGTCACTGAAATAGTGGCCGAACCTGCCGCTGCCGTTTGGTTGATGGTGGCGGGGCTGACTGTGAGGGTGGGGGCGGCAGTACAAGTCAGCGAGAGTTGAAAAGTACCGGAATTGGCATTAAAGCCAGTCACATAGATGTAATAAGTTTGTCCGGAGGTGGCGCTGAAGGTTACCTTTGAGAATCGATCGTTGTCACCGAGTTGGCAACCGGCATCGCTGGAATCATCATTGCCATCTACACATACAAGGTTGGAGCATGTCCCGCTGAAAACTCCGATTTTCGTATCAAATGTGGTACCGCTGTTGCAGGTGGTGACGGTCACTTGGCCAGTCTGACTTGCGGTATAGCGGTACCAAAGGCCGGGGGCGGTATTGAGTGTTTCGCCGCCACAACTAGAGACATTTTGGGGAGCGCCAGAAGTAGTTCCGGTCAGGGTTTGGCCGCAGGCGATGGTGGTGGCTGTGGAACAGGTGGTGTTGGGGCTGCCGGTGCCTTGCGTTACAATTTCAGCAATCCAGTTTCCATAGGAGTTATTTAGACCATAGCAGGCAAACATCCATACGGTAGGTGATACGGCGCCGTGTTTACGGCTGATACCAGAATAATCTCCCCATCTTTGAGTATTGTTGGATTGTACTGTAATTGGTGATTGTCCTGACTTTACCGAAATAGAGGAAGTGAAGTTAAATCCTGGGGTAACCGTCGTAGCACGTACTTCGGGATAACTACTTGAGCTTGAACGCGTGAATCCAATTGCTACTGTAGGCGAGCTGGAAGGTGTGATATCAAACGGAGCAATTGACGGGTATGAATAAGTGGCACCCGAAAGTCCATAAGTTTGAGAAGAAATAGAACCTGCCGATATATTCAAAATGCCATACCGGATGCCGTTAAAGCCACTTTGAAAAACATTGTGATGTACATAATGAATTTGGCCTTCAGAAAAAAAAGCATCCAAAATCCTGGAATCTCCGACACTCAACACTTTACTGGTTCCTAATTGAAACGCATCGCCTCCCGGACTGTAGGTTGCACAAGGTATTGTGTATGCTTGAAGTTGTGGGTTGTTTCCATAATCTTGCGTTATATCGAAAAGTTGGATTTCCGAGCCTCCGAAAGCTTTTGCTGCAATTAAATAAATCCCTGGGCCATAGCCTAAACCATAACCGTGTGATACAGGCTTTATACTCCCTGCCCTTATATTGTCAGCGCCCATAACGTTCCTCCAATAACTGTAACCCAGTGTCTGTCCTGCATAACCTGTTGATTTCCGAAATTGTAAAATAACGGCCTCTTGAAAGTCATTGTTAGAGTTAAAAAGATTGCCGGTAACGTATAAATCATTTCCAGAAATACCAATATGTGGATAATCGAACCATGCGCTGGTATTGATTGCGTTGCCTGCAAAGTTATATGTGTACCATGGCTGAGTTGGATCATCAGACTGTGAAAAACTGACTATCAGCCTGCTGGTACTCGGCGATGTTCCGTGCAAACATACTAAGATAAATCTGCCAGCTACCGCATCAAATAATATACGAGGATCGTAGAAAAATGCATTGGGTATGTTTAGGTAATCAAAATAGGAACTTAATGTTTGAGAATTCAGAGATACCTGACCATTCTCTCTGTAAAAGCTTATAGATGAGTTAACAACAGATACGATCCATCCGCTGTGTGAAACTGCCATTGCATTGTCAGGAGGATATGCTCCGTTGTCAATATTTCCTTGAAAATTACTCCCTAAAACCGGATTTTGTAAAAGGGCCGCCTCTGCAAACTGCGTAGGTATACTTTCTGAGTTATTGTCTGCACTACTGTCAGTCATCATTTGCTGCAATCTCACTTGTTTGATGCTGTCAAGTTTGTATTTGGGATAATCTTCGTTATGCTTTTTTACTTTTGGCGGTACTATCAGTTGTTCTGTGGGCGGTGCCTGTTCGAGGCGGGGCGTGTGTACAACTGGCCCAATACCTGAAATGGAATCTGATATCGGATAAGCAGTATACAAGAGTTGTGCGGATATAGAAATCGTTGGCTTTTGCTCTTGTGCTGTAAGTGAATGCGATAGAACCAACCAGAAGGCAGCAGTGCAAGCCAGAATAACTAAAAATCTGTGTATTCGAGTGAAAATTGAGTTGAGCATGACTATGTGATTTTATGAAAAATAAATATGAAATCCTCATCAATGAAATGGCTGTCGTCCAAAACTAACACTATCACCAACCCATGTAGGTGTATTTTTCACTAATGCTGCTAATTACTTCACACACACCCTGTTTCCCCTCACAACCGGTACATCCGCTCCATCAGCCCCTTGCGTTTTTCCCTCGATACGGGTACAGCCTCCCCCTCCATGAGCAGCAGCCATACGCCGTCATCGGTTTTGATTTTTTTTACAAAATGTAAATTGACCAACGAGGAATGGTGGCATCGGAAAAATGCCGCCCCGTACAGGATGCTTTCCAACTGTTTGAGCTTGCCTGTCAGCAGTGCCGATTCGCCGCCCGCCGTTCGGATGCGTACATAAGCGCCCTCAGCCTTGGCATACGCCAAATCGCTGAATTTCAACAGTATGTAGCCGGTTTTTTCCGGCATCAGCAGTATGGGCAGCTTCTCCATGTCTCTTCTTTACCCTATTGGTGACAGGGGAAGAGAAAATGGTACCCTCGTTGCGATTTTTTTTTGAAAATTATTTTGCCCCCGTCAATTCCGGCATCTTAAATGCCACTTCTATACGGCGGTTCAGTCTGCGGCCCTCCTCGGTATCGTTGGAGGCTATGGGCGCGCGGCCGCCTTTGGCAGACACCTTGATTTTGGCCGGGTCGAAGCCGCATTTTTCTACCAAAAACTGCTTGACCGACATGGCGCGTTGCAGCGATAAGGCGTCGTTCGATTCCGCTGTGCCCACGTTGTCGGTGTGGCCCGTCAGTTCCAATTCGGCGCCCATGCGGGTGGCGATTTTGGCAAATCGTGTCAGTTCCGGATAGGCTTTGGCGGGGTTGTCAAATTGGGCGGTGCCGTGAAAAAACGTGCTGTGTTGCAATACAAAATGCCGGCGAATGTACTCGAAGGACGTAACCCGGAAGGTGTCGCGGAGCAGCTCGCCTTTGGGAATATTGTCTAAAAAATAAGTCGTATCCCGCTCCGAATAGTAGCCGGGTACTTCGGGGAACAACCTGACCACCCGCGAAGTATCGGGCGTGGTGAAGGAATAAGTGCCGCCGGTAGTAAGTGCTTGCGAGTGTACGCTGAGGCTGTAGTTGGTGGTGAATTCCATAAACCCTGTTTTCACGGGCTGCCCGTTTTCGTCTATCACAATGCCCGCCAGACGCAGCGCTTCAGGAAACAAATCGGAGCGGAGGCCCGGCAGCATCCAGATATTTATATCGTTTGTACAGGGATTCTTTCGGTCAAAATAACCGCGCCCGTCGTACTCCGAATAGAAGGTAAGCCCTTTATCCGCCAGGGTGGTATTGAGCGGTAAGCCCATGTTTTGAGGCGTCGCCACGGTATTCCAGTCTCCGGGAGATTCCAGCACGGCGCTGTATGTGTCGGTTCCACCCAGCCCGCCCGGCCTGTCGGAAGTGAAAATAATCATTCGCCCGCCTGATGCAATCAGCGGATTGGCCTCGCTGTTTCCTTCTGTGTTGATGATCTTACCTACTGGTTTTGGTGTGCCGTAGCGTTGGTTGCGCTCGTCCCAGTATGACACGAAGATATCGGTAGTGGGGGGCAACATCTCATTTTTTTGCGGCGCATATTGGGCAAATACCATCATACTTCCATCGGGCGAAAGGGTTGCCTTGCTTCGGGAGCGAAACATCATCGGTATCGGGTCGGGTTTTGTCCAGGGGCGTTGCAAGTCTCTTCGGAAAGCCTGCAACAGTTTTCCACCGGATTGTAAGAGCATCATTTGGCCGTTTTCGCTCATAGATAAAAGGACTACATCGTTGGCAACAGAGAGTGCTTTGACGGGTTCGGGCACGGTCCACACGCCGCCTTTTTGTTTGGAAGTCATAACCGATGCGGCGCCGGTAGCCCGGTTGCGGCGTACAAAAAACACCTCGTCGTTGCTGCCCCAGGAAACGAGCGCATATTCGTCATTGTCGGGGGTGTTCCATGCGGCGACGGGTTTGGCAGGAGGGGCGTCGTCGGTCATACGCCCCAACAATGCGGCATAAGATTCAAACCAGGCTTGTTTTTGGTGATGAAAATACTGAGGCACGCTGCAATACTTTCCGTCGGGAAACAGTGGGGGCAGGCTTTCCGCCAATTTCCGGGCAGAGGCGATTTTTCCATAGTTTACCAAGTAATCGCCCAATTGTCGCGCCAGGTCAAAGATGACTTTATGCCCGGTGTATTTTTCGGCCAGATATTTCAGTTGAGACAAACTTTCTTCATCGTTGATCCCAGGCATTTCACAGAGCCATTGCTGTTGCAAATCAAACATCAGTTGCACATCTTCCACATGTTTGCGTTGCTCTTTGTTGAAGCCGTTCATGGCGCCTGGCAAGGCAGACAGGCAGAGAATTTGCGAGCATACATCCGCATCGAATATCGTGTGAGGGTTGTTGTTGTGGAGCGCCAACAAAGACGCTAAATCCGCCAGGCAAAGCGTGTCGCGCACTTCATCAAACCAGCAGTCTGAAGAATAGATATTCCACGGGTGCTCCTCCTTGAAGCGATTCATGTCGCAGTACGATTCATATTGCTGGAATATGCTCCATACATCATGGTTCAATTGCCAGTATTCAGGGATGTTTTCATCAAGTACCGAGTTGCGGTAACGCCGGATGATGCTGGTGGCCTCCTGATAATTCACACTCCAACGCAGGCGATCTGCCCGATTTACGCATGGCAAGCCCGGATTGTCCTTCAATTCCGGGACACTTATATTTTTTATATCAGGCACGGGCTGTTTCCATTTTTCACAAGCGTCTTCATACACGGGCATGGCGGGATGGAGGCTCCTGTTCACAATGATGGTGGTGATGGAGTCGCGGCCTTCTTCGTTGCGCCAGCAGAAAAAGTGGCTGTACAGGGTGTCCAAATGGCTCACTCCGCCGCTTTCGCACAGTTGATCGAGTATGCGGCGCTCCAGTTTATTGACAGATTCAAGCACTTCATGTGGGGCCACCTTGTACTTAGCCAGCTTGTCTTGTGCCGGAAACGGCAGCGCTGCAATGCGTTTATCCAAATTGCATAACTCACTATGAAGACTGCCCAGTTCACTGAATATAAAGGTGCGCTCTGCGTCCAACCATACTTTATAGTAGGTGGCGCCAGGGCCGAATATTTTGTGCTTCTCGTTCTTTTTGAAAATGGCTCTTGCTTCTTTCTTTTCGCCGGCCAACATTTTTCGGTACCCGCTCCGAAACGAAGGGCAGGCGCTCACTAAGACTGCCACGAGCAATAAAACAGCATACCGGGTTGCACGGAGGGGAGGCAGATTCAGGTTTTTCATTTTTTTCTTTGTTTGAAGGGTACAGGAATAGAAGGTTTGCACGGCAAACTTAGTGAATTATTCTATTGGAATTAGTTGTGAATAATTTTTTGGGGTGTAATTTTTAGAAAGGTCAAAATACACCGTAACCATACAGTCGCCCTGCAAAAAGATGCGACCACGCCACAGGCGTGGCGCGAGTTTGATTTTCAAAAATAAAAAAGGGCCTTAATTCCAATAGGAGATTTTGAAAGTTCCCCAAATGGAAAATCTACTTTTTCAACGAGTAAACAAACTCATAACTCGTGACTCATAGCTCGTAGCTTTGTGAAGCCTCGCTGAATAACAACTAAATTTGACTCACACCTTCTCCAGCGTAAACCCAAACGTACTCCCCAGATCGGGCGCGCTGCGCACGGTGATGGTTTGGTGGTGCGCCTCCACGATGTGCTTCACGATGGCCAGCCCCAGACCGGAGCCGCCCTGTTCGCGCGAGCGGCTTTCGTCCACGCGGTAGAAGCGGTCGAAAACGTGTTTGAGTTTGTCGGCGGGGATGCCGATGCCGTTGTCGGCCACTTCAATGAGAACGTGGCGGTCCATGTCGTAATAACCAATTTTGGTGCGGCCGTTGGGGATGCCGTATTTGATGGAATTGCTCACCAGATTCATCAGCACCTGCCGGATGCTCTCGCGATCGGCGCGCACGCGGCACACCTGGCCCACCCCGTCTTTAAATTCAAGGCGGATGTTCTTGCGGGCAGCTTTAAATTCGAGGTCTTCAAATACCTCCTCAGCCAATTTCCGCAGGTCGAAAGCCTGCAAATCGAGTACCAACTCGCCGGATTCGTACTTCGAAATGGCCTCCAGGTCACCTACAATGGTCGAGAGGCGGTCTAAGTTTTTGGCGGCCCGTTCCAGATAGGGGCGGTTCACGGCGGGGTCTTCCAAGGCGCCGTCTAAGAGAGTATGCAAAAATCCCTGAATGTTGAAAATAGGCGTTTTGAGTTCGTGCGAGATGTCGCCCACAAATCGGCGGCGATACTCGGCCCAGGACTTGTACTTGTCGAGTTCCTTTTGCTGATCTTGCGCCCAGGCCTCCACTTCCTGCGCCACGTCGTCCAGCAGCGGGCGGTTTACGTCCACGTCCATGCCTTTGTCTTTGGGGGCTAATTTTTGTTGCCGGATGACTTTGTAAATGACCTTGATTTTGCGGTAAATGTACATTTTGAGATAAAAAGTAGAAGCAAAATAGGCCGTCAGAAAGGTGCAGACCACCACCCCGATGAAGCCCAACCAGAGCGGAATGAGCCGGCTGATGACCAAAAACAAGGCAAAAACCAACAGCAACACTGCCGTCACAGAGACCGAAATATAAAGACTGATGTCTTTGGGAGTTGGGTTTTTCAGCATTTAGAACTCGAATTTGTAGCCGATGCCTTTGATGGTTTTGATGTAGTCTTCGCCTATTTTTTCGCGCAGTTTGCGAATGTGTACGTCTATGGTGCGGTTGCCCACAATGACATCGGCGCCCCACACTTTGCTGAAAATCTCCTCGCGGGTAAATACCTTGCCCGGCTTGGAGGCCAATAAAGACAGGAGTTCAAACTCTTTTTTGGCCAACTCAATCACCTCCTCTCCCCGCATCACAGACACCCGCTCGCGGTCTATCGCCAAGTCGGCCACGCGAATCACCTGCTCGGCTTCTGCCTCGTCTTTGCGTTCAAAACGGCGCAACAAAGCGTTGATGCGGCTCATAAAAACCCGGGGCCGTATGGGCTTGGTGATGTAATCGTCGCCCCCCACATCCAAGGCCGCTATTTGGGAGTAGTCTTCGTCGCGGGCCGTGAGGAAGACGATGAGCATATTGGCCAATTCCGGCCGGGTGCGCAATTGCCGGCACAATTCCACGCCGTCCATCTTGAGCATCATAATGTCTAAAATCGCGAGATGCGGTCGTATTTCTTCCGCTTTTCGGAGGCCCTCCACTCCGTCTCCTGCCGTAAATACCTGAAAACCTTCTTTTTGCAAGTTGTATCGCAGGAAATCCAGTATATCAGGCTCGTCATCCACCAACAGGATTTTGTATGTCTCCATAGTAAGCTCAGGCTTGTGTTAGGGCAAAGTTAAGCGCTTATTATTCGGGCAAGGTTGTAACCCTACTTTAATTTATCGTTAACTCTGGATTTTGGGGGCGGGTTTCATCCGCCGAACCACGCCACAAGCGTGGGAAGGCGGGTTTCGGGTTCAAGGTTTCGGGTTTCGGGTTGCTACCGCCGACTGCCTACCGCATACTGGTTTTCGGGTTCCAGGTTTCGGGTTCCAGGCTCCCTCTCGCGTTCGCGGAAATTCGCGCCCTTCGCCATTTTTCGCGTTAAAAAAAACGCACCACACCACCCGCACAGCCCCTCTCCGCAAGCAGATAAACTTTCTCCCTCTCCGCTGGAAGATAAACTGCGCACCGCGCAAGGCGCGGGCAGCAGCTTACGCCAAAGGCAGATAACCCCGCAGGCGATAAAACCCTACCCCCCATTCACTTGTTACGCCCTCGTTCATCATCCAAACAACCACCCAAAATGACAACCAAAACCGTAGAATTGGTCATGGCGCCACCCGCCCCACACTACGTCGGCGACGGCTTCCGCGTACACAATTTCATACCCGGCGCCTACCGCCTTGACATGCAGCGGATGAGCCCCTTCATCATGCTCGACTACAACTCGAAATTCTACTTCCCGCCTGCCGACAAACCGCGCGGCGTGGACGTCCACCCCCACCGCGGCTTCGAAACCGTCACCATTGCCTATAAAGGCCGCGTAGCCCACCACGACAGCGCCGGCAACAGCGGCATCATCGGCGAGGGCGAAGTACAATGGATGACTGCGGCCTCCGGCATCCTCCACAAAGAGTACCACGAGGAGGCGTTCAGCGCTGCCGGCGGCGATTTCCAGATGGCGCAACTGTGGGTCAACCTACCCGCCCGGCACAAAATGTCGCCCCCGAAATACCAGAGCATCACCCGCGATCAAATCCGCCGATACCCCCTCCCCGACGACGGCGGCCACATCGAAATCATTGCAGGCAATTATGAAGGGATCACCGGGGCCGCTTCCACGTTCACGCCCGTCCACCTGCTCAACGCACACCTCAAGGCAGAAGCCACCGCCCCATTTTCCTTCCCCGAACACTACAACACAGCCCTCCTCGTAGTCGAAGGCAGCATCCGCATCAATGGCCGCGAAAAAGTACCCACCGACAACTTCGCCCTCTTCGACAACGACGGCGAACACTTCAGCATCACAGCCCTCGAAAACTCAGTAGTGCTCGTCCTCAGCGGCGAACCCATCGCCGAACCCATCGCCGCGCATGGCCCCTTCGTCATGAACACCCGCGCCGAACTCGCACAGGCCTTCGAAGACTTCCATCGCGGCAAATTCGGGCGGCTCTCTTAGTCCTTCGGCAGTTTATCTCTTTTTTTTGGGGCACCCGCCCGCTCTGATAAATAGCTGTTGGCTTTTCCGGCAAGAAACAGCCAAAGCCAACAGCTCTATCCATGCGGCGGGCGCCGGGCCATCCGTTTCAAGCGCTTCGTACCTCCGCGCTTTCCACTGCTGTCCCTGCTGCGGCAAACCTGCATTCCTCACCCCTGCACCCCTCACCCCTGATTATGGTGACATTCATCACTTATCTTTCACCCCGACAGGCCGTAACTTTGGCCCCGCTCATCAATCCAAACCACCATGAAAAACATCGCCGTAGCCATTGCGCTGCTCTGTTTTGCACTCACGCTGTCCGCTCAGGAAGCCTTTGACTTCGAAGTTCAACTTTCTCCCGTAGCTGTTCCTAATCTGCCGGGACTGCACTCCTACGCCTTCGCCCAGCACAATGGCCAATGGCTCATCATCGGTGGAAGAAGAGACGGCGTTCATGCCCGGCAGCCCTTCGCCTCCTTCGCCGCCGCCTCCAACAATACCGACCTCTACGTCATTGACCCGACGCAGGCTACCTTTTGGAAAGCCTCGGTAAACGCGCTGCCCCTCGGCCTGCGCGAGCAGTTGCAATCCACCAACATGAATTTTTATCAGGATGCAGATACGCTCTACATCATCGGGGGCTATGCGTTTTCGGCTTCGGCCAATGCGCACAAAACCTTCACCGGGCTTATTTCTGTGCAGGTTTCCGGCTTGATACAGGCCATCAAAAACCAAACCGATATGCAGCCGTTTTTTAAACAAATCAACGACGACATCTTTGCCGTCACCGGCGGGCAATTGGGCAAAATAGGCCATACTTACTACTTGGTAGGCGGCCAGCGCTTCGACGGGCGCTACAACCCCATGGGACCCGATCACGGCCCCGGTTTCTCGCAGCAATACACCAATCAGATTCGCAAATTTCGCCTGCACAACGACGGCACGCAACTCTCCTTTACCCACTACGAAGCCATCACCGACCCCGTACACCTTCGCCGCCGAGACTACAACCTCCTGCCGCAAATCTTCCCCGATGGGCAACAGGGCTACACCATCTCTTCCGGCGTTTTCCAACTCCAGGCCGACCTGCCCTTCCTATATCCCGTTGACATCACCGAAAACGGATACACGCCCATCACCGGCTTCAACCAGTACCTCTCCAACTACCACAGTGCCAAAGCTGCCCTGTACGACAGCGCGGCCAACAGAATGCACTCCCTCTTTTTCGGCGGCATCAGCCGGTATTACTATCAAAACGGCCAACTCATCGAAGACGACCAGGTGCCTTTTGTGCGCACCATCAGCCTGCTCAGCCGCAGCGCCGACGGTACTTTAGCAGAATACCAATTGCCTACCGAAATGCCTGGCCTCAAAGGCGCGGGAGCAGAATTCATCGTCAACCGGAACCTTCCGCACCACGAGTCGGAAATCATTCAGCTATCGGCTATCTCCTCCGATACCATTTTGATCGGGCACATTTATGGCGGCATTCTCAGTCCGGCGCTCAATCCTTTCAGCGCCAACCAAACGGGCATTACCACAGCCGATGCCTCGGTGTACAGTGTACGCCTCATTCGGAAAAACACTGCCAGTGCAGCACAGCAGGTAAAAGGACGCCATTCCTTTGATTTTGAGGTATTTCCCAATCCGGCGCAGGAAAACGTAACCCTGCGCTACGATTTGCCCTACGCCGGAAAGGTGAACTACTTCCTATACACCGTGGACGGGAAAATACTGCAACGCGGCGAATGGGAGCGCCAGACAAGCGGTCGCAACGAACAGTCCCTGTTCGTGCATCGCAGTTTTTCCGCGCAGCCGCTGTTCATCGCATTGGCCTTTGACGACCAATTTTATGCAGTGAAGAAGATTGTGCGAGAGTAGAGACGTTGCACGCACCGTCTTGTGCGCCAGGGATAGAAACGGAATGGCGGCGGTCGGGGATAGAGCTGTTAGCTTTTCCGGCAATGGCCATGCCAAATCTAACAGCTCTGCACGGAGGCCGCCATGCAGTGGATAGCCCGCCCGCCGGAGAGCATTTACAGGTGGCGGGGGCGCCCCAAAAATATCAGAAGCAGGTAGGTTGAACGATCCCTTCCTTACGCCCATTCAAAACGGCCATGTTCGGTATCCAGCACGACCTCGGTGCGGTGCGCGCTTTCCACGCGCCCGACGATGCGTGCCTCTATGCCGAATTGATGTGCAATGTCGAGCACGGTTGTGGCATGTTCTTGCGGGAGATAGATTTCGAGGCGATGCCCCATATTGAATACCTGATACATTTCGCGCCAGGCCGTTTGAGATTCCTGTTGGATGAGTGCAAAAAGCGGCGGGGTAGGGAAGAGGTTGTCTTTGACGATGCGCAGTCCGGGAGCGAATTTCATCACTTTGGTTTGGCCGCCGCCGGTGCAGTGGATCATGCCGTGAATATGGGGTTGCAGTTGTGCCAGAAGTGCTTGTATGACAGGCAGGTAGGTGCGGGTAGGCGAGAGCAGCAGTTGGCCCACGTTGATGCCGGGCACGGGCGATGCTTCGCTGAGGCTGCGGCTGCCGCAATAAACGAACTGCTCGTCGGTGCGGGCGTCGTAGCTTTCGGGGTAGCGTGCGGCATAGTCGTGGCGGAGCACATCGTGGCGGGCCGAGGTGAGGCCGTTGCTGCCCATGCCGCCGTTGTAGCGGTCTTCGTAAGTGGCCTGACCAAAGGAGGCCAGCGCTACGATGGTATCGCCGGGTTGGAGTGCATTTTCGATGACGTCATGGCGGCGCATGCGTGCAAAGGCCGTGTAGCCTACGTCTATGGTGCGCACCACATCGCCCACGTCGGCAGTTTCGCCGCCCGCGAGGTGAATGTTTACGCCGTGCCGGGCCATGTTGTCAACGAAAGCCGTGGTGCCGTCAATGACAGCTTTGATGACCTCTCCGGGAATGAGGTGTTTGTTGCGCCCGATGGTAGAAGACAGGATGATGTCGTTGGTGCAGCCTACGCAGGCCATATCGTCTAAGTTCATAACAATGGCATCCTGAGCGATGCCGGCCCACACGGAGAGGTCGCCGGTTTCGCGCCAGTACAGGTAGGCGAGGTTGGTTTTGGTGCCGGCTGTATCGGCGTGCATGAGGTTGCAAAAGAGGGGATCGCCGGCGGCCACATCGGGCAGGATTTTGCAAAAAGCATTGGGAAATAAGCCTTTATCCAAGTGTTTGACGGCGGCGTGTACTTCGCCTTTATCGGCAGAGACGCCGCGCTGGTCGTAGCGGGAGATTTCGGACATGCGAGTTGAAATTGTGGGGGCAAAAGTACACAGGGCAGCCGTTATGAAGGCATAAAAACGCGATTGGGGAAGATTTAACAAAAAAAAATTACCTCCCAAAGCGATCCTCGTATATATTTGCGCCTCGTCTTCGCAGACGATACGACATTTAGTCCCGTGAACATCAGGCAGGTTACTCTCAGGAGGGCCGGCCGCTGAATGTACGGCAAACCAATCGCACAATGTTCTTCCTTACGATAGGTTTGCGTTGTTTTGAACGCAAAAAATAACCGATAGTGAATCATCAAACCGACGAATCAACTTCAGAACAAACGTCCCGCACAGGCGGCGCTTTCAAGTGGATCAAAAAAGCAGCTTTAGGTGTAGCAGCCCTTGCCATAGGCTTTGCAGCGTACCAATTGGCTGAGCCTGACTACATCAGTGCTTCTGCCAAAGATGCTGTTCCTACCATTGAATTAGGAGCGTTCCCCATCATCAAGCCCACCATGCGCTGGGGCTTTGCGATAGATACCTTTACCGTTACGGAATACAAAATCAGCGGCGGGCAATCGCTGTCGGATATGCTGATGGCCCGGCAATTGAGCCAGGAGGCTATTCAGGCGATTGTGAAAAACACGGAAGGCATTTTTGATTTTCGTCTTCTGCAGGCCGGCAAATCTTACAACATTCTGAATCACGGCCCTTCCGGCGAACAGATGTACATGGTGTATGAGCCCAGCGTGTATGAGTATGTGCTGTTCAGCCTTGGCAGCGATTACAAAGTAGAACGCATACAGCGCGAGGTGGACACGCAGGTAGAAACCGGCCATTTTGTGGTGGAGTCCACCCTGTGGGAAGCAATGGTAGGCCAGGGCCATAGCTACGAATTGGCCGACCGGTTGGAAGACGCCCTCAAGTGGTCTATTGATTTCCATCGGATTCAGGAAAACGACGAGTTCAAAGTTGTTTTTGAAAATAAATACATCGAGGGCAAATCTGTGGGCGCGGGCAAGGTAGAAGGCGCGTATCACAAGCGCAGCGATAAAGAAGTGTATGCTGTTTATTATGAAAATGGCGAACACAAAGGATATTACGACCTCGAAGGCCGCCCCTTGAAAACGGCCTTCCTGAAAGCCCCCTTGCGTTTTTCGCGTATTTCTTCGAGGTACAATCTCAATCGTTTTCACCCTGTCCTGAAAAGGCGGCGCGCCCACTTGGGTACCGATTACGCAGCCCCGCACGGTACAGAAATTCTGGCGGTCGGCGACGGGGTAGTTTCGCAGGCGCACTACTCCGGCGGCAACGGCAATTTTGTGCGCATCAAGCACGACAAAGTGTATGAAACCCAGTACCTGCACATGTCTCGTTTTGCCAAAGGCATCCGTCCAGGCACGCGGGTATCTCAGGGGCAGGTTATTGGATATGTGGGTTCTACCGGTTTGGCTACAGGCCCGCATGTTTGTTTCCGCTTCTGGAAAAACGGCCAACAGGTGGACCACCTCCGTTTGGATCTCCCGCAGGCCAAGCCGCTGCCCGAAAGCGAAATGCCTTTGTTCAAGCCGGTGAAAGACGCTTTCTTGGAGAAATTGAAGGCGGAAAAGCCGGTGGAGGCCGTGAAGAAGTCCAATCCGTAACTGCGCTATCTGAGGAGCCTGCGAAACATCCGCCCCGAAGAAGTCAAATCAAAATTACAATCGCTTATGACTTTTAATCAAGTTTGGGACGTACTGGCCGAAGAAAGAGCCGAGGGCTACGAAGAAGGCTTGGAAAAAGGCATCGAAAAAGGCTTGGAAAAAGGCATCGAAAAAGGCATCGAAAAAGGCATCGAAAAAGGCATCGAAAAAGGCATCGAAAAAGGTGCGCGAGAGGTCATTGTCTCTCTCATTCATCATTTGCCCGATGCTAATGACGAAACCATCGCCAATTTGTCTTCCAAACCGGTGGAGTATGTGGCACAGGTGCGCCGGGAAATGAAGTAGAAATTTCCCTTCAATTATAAACAAGCAGACCTACGGCTATAATACACTGAAAATCCTCGTACCTTTCCCCACGAAATGAAGAGGATATTCAAATATTCCAGAAATCGGACGGTCGTCTCAAAAAAGACTATCCCTGCATGGCCCACAGCACTGTTGCTATTGCTGCCCTTGACGGGCGCTTTCGCGCAACGCTCAGATTATCAGGTCAAAGTATTGGGGTTTGAAGAAGGCCTCATCCACCGCAACGTCTTCAAAGTGCAACAAGACCGGCGCGGCTACCTCTGGCTCGGCGCCATCAACGGGCTGGATCGCTACGACGGATACCGCTTCATTCACTACAACAGAACCGACCAGCAGCACACCTTGCCGACGGAGTATGTTTCCGATTTGCACATAGACGTTCACAACCATATATGGGTAGCTCACCCCCGGCAGATGTCGCTGCTGTTGCCGGAAACTAACCGGATCATATCGGTGCCGCTGCCAGATGGAACGGCGCCTTCCAACCTCACCGAGGATGCCAAAGGACGCGTATGGGCGGCTTTGTTTGACGAAAAAAGCGGCGCCACCCGTTTGCAGCGTTTGGATACTTTAAACCCAAAAACACTTTCCATTCCCGTACCCGGATTGTATGCGCGCCGTCCGATGGCCGCATTGGGCAAACATCTGTACGCCGGCGCCTGGGAAAACGAACTTTGGAAAATAGACGCCGCTGGTAAAGTGGTACAAAAAATGCGCCTGCCCGCCGCCGGTCGCCAACTTTCCAGAATCGTGCATTTGCAGGCATCGGGCGACAGCCTGTTCATCCTTTGCTCCGACAGTCGGGTTTTCACCTGGCAGCCCGCTTCGGGCATGTTTTCGCTGCATCCCGTCAGTTCGTTTATTCAGGACAAAGGCAAAGCAGCCACCCTGCTGGCCGAACCGGGCGGCAATGTCTGGGTGGCCGGCCAAAACGTCTTCTGGCATTACAATGCCGCCGCCGGGCAGGTTACGGATATGGACGAACCGATTCGTCAGTCGGTCAAAAACTACCTGAATTACAGGCAAATACTGATGGATAGAAGCGGCGTTGTGTGGGTCACTTCCGATTTTGGACTCATTAAACTTACCCGCTCGGTGCGCCTATTTACCAATTACCTCAGCGGCGGCAGCGAGTATTGCAGCGACGGGTTTTGCAGCACGCGGGGCATCGCCGAAGACGACCGGGGCAATATTTACATCTCCTATTACAACTCCATTCACGTTCTCAATCCGCGTACGGAATACCTGCGGCCGCTGTTTCCCAACAACGATTTTCACAACATTCCCTACGGCCTGCTTTGGAAAGACAATGCACTGTGGACGGGCAACGGCATCCGCATAGACCTCAAAACCATGCGCACCGATACGATTTTTGCGCAGGGTGAGGCCAACTTAGCCTCCGTGTGCGCCGATGAGGACGGCAAACTTTGGTTCGGGTACCGTAAGCACTTGTACTGGTACGACCCCGAAACGCGCAAAACCACGGAACTGCAAGACCTGCTCGAACCCAATTTTCAGGGCGAGATCAGCTATGTGTATCCCGGCAGGAATGGCCGGTATCTTTGGGTAGGAACCCTGCAACACGGGGTCTATCGCTTAGATGTGCAGAATGGCCGATCAGATCGCTGGCACCTCAACAGCACACCGGCGAGTTTGGCCTCCAACGAGGTGAATGCCATCTACGAAGATAGCCGGGGCTACGTCTGGCTCTCTACCATCAACGGGCTGCACCGACTGAAACCCGCCACCAACGAAGTGCGCATATTCACTGATCAGGACGGATTGCCCAACAATATTTTGGCCGGTTTTCTCTCTGAAGGCGATACTTGCCTGTGGATCAGCACGTTTCGGGGGCTTTGCCGCTTCAATATTCAAAAGGGCAACTGCGTGAATTTTTTTGAAACGGACGGCCTCTCGCACAACGAATTCAACCGAACTTCCTTCTTTCGATCCCGCGATGGGCGTATGTATTTCGGCGGCCTCAACGGAGTGAATGCCTTTTACCCCGGCCCTGCCTTGGCCGACCTACGCAGCCGCAGCTACGATGCCCCGTTGTTGCTCACCGGCTTTACCCGCTTCGACGGAGACAGCCTGTTTTTTCAGAGCACGGGTTTGGAAAACGGCGCTCCCATCATCCTCACCCACCGCGACCGAATGTTCAGTTTCAGTTTTGCACTGGCAGATTTTCGGCAGACCTCCGACAAACAATTCAGCTATCAGTTGGAGCATTACGAGTCAAACTGGTCGCAGGCTTCCGCCATCAACGAAGCCCGTTACAACAACATTCCTGCCGGGAAATACACCTTCCGGGTGCGCGCCCGTTCGGGCAACAATGACTGGAGCGATCAGGAGTTGGCCATACCTGTGCTCATCCGGCAGGCGTACTACCGGAGCAACTGGTTTTTGGGACTGTGCGCGCTGCTGCTGATAGGCGGCGCTTACGGCTATGCGCGCTACCGGGTTTATACCCTGCGTCGCCGGGAGCGCGTGCTGGAGCAATTGGTCGGCGCCCGAACGCAACAGTTGGAAAAGGCCCGCCAGGAATCGGAGTCGCTGCTGCTCAACATCCTGCCTGCGCAGATCGCCGATGAACTGAAGCGCTTCGGCAAAGCCCGCGCCCGCATGCACGAGCAGGCTACGGTCATGTTTTCCGACTTCCGAGATTTTTCCAACATCTCTGAACGGATGGAGCCAGAAGCCCTCGTAGCCGAAATTGACGCCTGTTTCCGCGCTTTCGACGAAATCACCGACCGACATGGCCTCGAAAAAATTAAAACCATCGGCGATGCCTACATGTGCATGGTAATAGACAATGGCAACGAGGGCGCTCTGCGCAGCATTCGCGCCGCCTTGGAAATACAGGACTTCCTGCGCCAACATGCAGAGAACAACCGCGCTCTCGGCAAGCCTTCTTTCGAGGCGCGCATCGGCATTCACACGGGGCCGATTGTGGCGGGGGTGGTGGGTTCCAAAAAATTTGCCTACGACATCTGGGGCGATACGGTCAACATTGCTTCCCGCATGGAAACGCATGGCGAAACCGGCCAGGTAAACATCTCCGGCGCTACCAAAGCATTAGTGGAAAACGATATAGCCTGCACCTTCCGCGGCCGTTTTTCCGCTCGCCACGATCGGGAGATCGAGATGTATTTTGTGGAGAGGTAGGGTATCCTTACCGAATACTCTGCAAAAACTCCGCCCGCACGCTCTCCTGCAAGAACTTGCCGGAATACTCCGTCGTCACCGTTGAGCAGTTTTCGTGTTCGGCGCCGCGCAATTCTACGCACATGTGCCGGGCATCGAGGTAAACTGCCACGTCTTCCGTGTTCAGCGCTTTTTTCAGTTCTTCGGCTATCTGTATCGTCAGGCGTTCCTGTACCTGCGGGCGGCGCGAGAAGTACTCCACAATGCGGTTCAGCTTCGACAAACCAATGACCTGACCGGAAGAAAAATAAGCCACATGCGCCACCCCGGTGATGGGTAGGAAGTGATGCTCGCAAAACGACTTGACGGTGATGTTGCGCTCCACGAGCATCTGGTTGTAGCGGTATTTATTTTCAAAAAGCGAGATGTTGGGCTTGTTCTCGGGGTCTAATCCGGAGAAGATTTCCTGCACAAACATCTTGGCCACCCGGCGCGGCGTACCCCGCAGCGAGTCGTCGCTGAGGTCTAAGCCCAGGGTCTCCATGATGACTTTGAAATGATCCTCTATGATGTTCATTTTTTCCTCCTCACTTTTCAGAAAAGCGTCGGGGCGCATGGGCGTATCGAAGTCGGGATCCTCCTCCAAAAGGTAGTAATTGCTGTGGCCGTTTAGTTTTCCCTTAGAAGCTGCATGGTGGCCATTGCCGTTAAAAGTAGTCTTTGTCATTGTCTTTGGTTTTGTGGTCGTACACCGGCTAAACCAACAGAAGCGGGGCTATATTGTTGTAATTTTTTCGTGCCGCAAGCAGGTTGACGCCCAAATTGCCGTTCAAATTGTGGTACTTTGTCGTTGAAAAAAATCTGCCGTATCATCCATCTCTGTTTTTTATGAAACCGACTCAATTGCTGCTCTTCGCCCTGCTCCTCGTTGCCTTCTCTCAATGCAGCGGCGGCCCCAAAAAACTCGAAGATTGTCCCTACGGCAAGCCCAAAGCCATTTTTTCGGAACAAATGCCGGGCGTGACGCGCCACAGCTTTCGCACCGACGACCTCTCCGCGACCGAAGAACTGACGCTGGGCGATTCGCTCTCCGTCACGCTCATCCAAAGCGGCTGCGAAAAACCGGTGCAGGAGTTTCGTTTCGTCATCCAAAATCCGCCGCCACAAGCCGATGCCGCCTACTGGGCCGACCGCGGGGTGGACCTGCTCTACCAATTGAGCAGCCTCAGCCCGGAACTCGTGCCGCTCTCTGCCTGGGCGCAGGCCGTCGAGCAGCAGATACCCGGCATATCGCTCGGCGAACCTTTCCCTGTTGAACAGGATACTTACGTCAGCATAGACCGAATCGAGAGCGCCGGCAATGTCATTCTTATGCTTATTCTGGGCGCCGAACCCTGAGTAAAAACGCTTGTATCGGGGAGCTTGTCAAAAGAGGCCTCAGTGCCTTGATTTTCAGGAAAATGAGATTTTTTATGTTTTTATAAAAAATTGATTTTCAACTAAATAACCAAATGGTTGACACATTGCTCGCTAAAAAAAACTCAAAAAAAAATTGCCCGATTTTTTGGTGGCAGCCTGCCTTCGGGCGTATCTTTGCCCACACAGAACAATTCATCACAGACGCTCTTTTTACACGATGATGTTCCGGCACAAAGCTGGAACAGGGTGATTTTTGCGCCGCCAGAAACGGCGTCTCAATAAGATTTTTTAAGTATCAGTAAGTTAGGGAGCTCCGGCGTGTTGTGCGTCGGAGTTTTTTTCTTTTATACAGTTTTCACCGAACCGGGCTATCTTTGCGGCGTTTTTCAACGAAACAATAACGCATATCCATTATGAATTTCGATCTCATCGTTATCGGCAGCGGCCCCGGCGGGTACGTAGCCGCCATTCGGGCATCTCAATTGGGCATGAAAGTAGCCGTCGTCGAGCGCGAATCGCTGGGCGGCATCTGTCTCAACTGGGGCTGCATTCCCACCAAAGCCCTCCTGAAAAGCGCTCAGGTTTTTGAATACATCCAACATGCCTCCGACTACGGCATTCAGGTCAGCGGCGCTCAGGCCGATTTCGGCGCTATGGTCAAGCGCAGTCGCGGCGTAGCAGACGGCATGAGCAAGGGCATCAACTTCCTGTTCAAAAAAAATAAAATCACCGTCATCAACGGCAATGGCCGGTTGGTGCGCGGCAAAAAAGTGGAAGTGACCGCCGCCGCCGGAGCTAAAACCGAATACAGCGCCGAGCACATCATCGTGGCTACGGGCGGACGGGCCAAAGAACTGCCCAACCTCAAAATAGACGGCAAAAAAATCATTGACTACCGCAAAGCCATGACTTTGGAGCAGCAGCCTAAGTCTTTAGTGGTGGTGGGCGCGGGCGCCATCGGTGTGGAATTTGCCTACTTCTACCACTCCATCGGTACCAAAGTGACCATCGTGGAGTTCCTCGAACAGGGTCTCTTGCCCCGCGAAGACCCCGATGTTTCTAAAGAATTGGCCAAAATTTACCAAAAAGCGGGCATCGAAGTACTGGCCAATACCAGCGTGGAAACCGTGGATACCAAAGGCGCTGGCTGTAAAGTGACGGTGAAGAGCCGCAAAGATGGTTCGGTGAAGCAAATTGACTGCGACGTGGTGCTCTCCGCTGCCGGCGTGACGCCCAACACAGAAAGCATCGGACTGGAAGAACTCGGCGTAAAAACCGACCGCGGCTTTGTGCTCGTGGACGACTACTATCGCACCAATGTACCCGGCATTTATGCCATCGGCGACATCATTCCTACCCAGGCCCTGGCGCACGTTGCCAGCGCGGAAGGCATTACCTGTGTGGAAAAAATAGCCGGCCATACGCCCGATCCCATTGATTACAACAACATTCCGTCCTGCACCTACTGTTCGCCGGAAGTGGCTTCTGTGGGCCTCACCGAGCAGGCCGCCAAAGACGCCGGCTACACGCTCAAAGTGGGCAAGTTTCCGTTCTCCGCTTCGGGCAAGGCCAGTGCGGCAGGCGCCAAGCAGGGTTTCGTGAAGGTCATTTTTGATGCCAAATACGGAGAGTTCCTCGGCGCGCACTTCATTGGCGCCAATGTGACGGAAATGATTGCCGAGGTGGTGGTGGCTCGCAAGCTGGAAACCACCGGCCACGAAATCATCAAGGCCATACACCCGCACCCTACCATGAGCGAAGCGGTGATGGAAGCCGCCGCCGCCGCTTACGATGAGGTGATACATTTGTAGAAAAAAAACCACGCTTCAGACCTTGAAAGGTTTTAGAAAACTTTGCAGGGTCTGAAGCTACTGCTTACGACACGCTCCGGCTCAATCACTTTTGATGCCATAAAACTCAGCTCTGATCTCATAAGCCAAGTCATTCAGGTAGCCGGAATCCGGTGCATCCGGTAAGTCGGAAGCTGCATAAGCGGTCTCCATTTCATCGTATTTGGCGGCGGCCATTTCTATAAGCTGCTCATAATCGTAAGCCCCTTTTTTGATGCTCAGCAAAAAGTCGGCATCGGGCCTTCTGACGACGATCTTTTTGTGCCGGGCAATTTCAATGGCCATTTCCAGAAGCCTGAATGTGTGCATCATGTTTTTGGCATCGTAGTTTTTTCCATGATGCAGGGTGCTTTGATAACGCGCTTCATTTCGGTTTTCTACCCATTCCCAATACTCGCGGTATTCGCGACAATAAACAGAGAATCCATTTTTGTTGAAGTACATCCATGCGACTTGCGGCGCTCCTTTGGGGATGGAACTGAGTGAAATATCATCGGAATTGCTCTTCTGAAAAATTCCTTTGTACCCACTGTCTTCACCATAATAAAGCGCGTACACGTTTTGCATGTTGGAAATATTGACCAAGCCACAGTATTCCTGTTGCATGTTGTTCTGTTGCAAAAAGCGCCTCAGGGAAATCGAGCCGCCATTGTGGGCAACATAGCAGAAATCAAGTACGGTTTTGCGCTCCCGATCCATAGGGTTTACAATTTTTTTGTTCAAACCTCTGGCCTTCTTGACCTGCGAAAGCGCAAACCTGCCGAAAGTCTCTTTGCACTGCCGGGAGACAATTTTCGAACAGTCCACTTGATGGAGCAGTGGATGTTTGTATATCAAAGCATCGGCAGGAGTTTCCAGTAACTCCAATATATTAGGGTTGTTCACAGAAAGCAATTCCACAAACCTCCTCCATTCGTAAAGCATGTGGTTGTTGTTGTCCAAATTGATTTGCGGGATGTATTGCAATCCATAAAATTGCCTGCGAGGCAGCATGAATACGCCCCTGAAGTCCATGTCGGACTCCGGAGTATCCAAACCATAAGCCTTGCTGCCGCTCAAGGCTTCCAGTATCAACAGCCTGTTGTTTCTCAAATATTGGAGTTCCATATCCGCTCAAGTGTGTTGATAAACAATTCATTACATACGTCTGATCGCCCTTTGCCGGAGGGCAGTTGCGCTCCATTTTCGGTAGCTGTGAATAAGGAGTGGCGAACAAAATCGAGCAAGTTGCTCTCCCCACGATGCAGGTAAGACTCGTCAGCCTTCGACTTGATATCCAAAAGTCTCTCTATATCCGACAAAATGGTTTCCGGCAAATCAAGCCCACTCAGCATATCGTTGAATGAGACAGGCGGCGGCTCATTTTTTTCCAATATCCACCTGCAAGCCGTTGCCGACCGCAATGCGTAAAACAGCTTTTTGAGCTTGTATGGTCTGCTTTCGTCTATCTCGTCCAGGGTGTTCCGGGCCATGTTCAGGTAGTGGTGCATGGCGCCTATGCGAGAGTAAAAGTCTTGAGAAACCGATCTGATCTGCTCCAAAAAGACCTCGTCACAGGCGTACACCACCGGCGAATGTATTCTTTCCAAAAGTGGCGGATTGGAGCGCAGCAGCAATCGCAACGACTTCCGTAAATCCCAACCGGACACATCCAATTCTCTGTTTTCCAACATGGTATCCATGCTGTCTTGTTTTTCCGATAAGGACAAATACCATTGCACCGGATGGGCATATATGAGACGAACATCGTAGTCGCTGTCGGGAGAGGGAAAACCCCAGGCGCGCGAACCGGTTTCCGAGGCGAGCAGTATTTTTACCCCCCTTTCAGATTCGACCTGCTTGATGTATGCGTTTATTTTTGATACCATGACATTTGTTGGAATGAAACATGCGAGGAACAAGCGGACCGGGCAATGTAGTTCCTTACCATGTCCACAACTCCTGTGCGCGGGCTAACTGCTCCGGCTTGCCGACATCCAACCATAAGTCCTGATCGTGGCGAAAGCCTTGGATGATTTCGTTTTGTGCCAGGCTGAGGTAAGTTTCCACAATGGAAAAAACCTCTCCGGGCGGGGGCATCAGCTCAAAAATACGGGGGTGAATGATGTGTACTCCGCTGAAGGCTAAGGGGTGCAAGGGATGGTTGGCCAAGGCAATGCGTTCTGCGCCGGTAGCTGAGTTTCGCCAGCCACAGAGCCGGTTGTTTTTATCAAAAAGAAAAGCCCTGGAGGCCGGTCGTTCGCGTACTGCCAGCGTAGCCAATGCCTGAGAACGGGTGTGCGCGGCGTACAAATCATTCAGGTTCAATGTGGTAAGGATGTCTGCATTATACACCAGGAACGGTTGGCCGTCATCGAAAAACCAGGCAGCCTTGCGCAAACCGCCGCCGGTGTCAAGCAGTTTGGCGCGCTCATCCGAGATGGCGATGTTCATATCTGAAAACGGAGGCCGCGCCAGAAATGCCGCTATCTGCTCTCCGAAATGGTGTATGTTCACGATGATGTCGGTTATGCCTGCCAAGTGGAGTTTCTCGATGGCGATTTGCAACAGCGGCACGCCGTTGACTTCGACCAAGGCTTTGGGCCGGTCGTTGGTGAGTGGGCGCAGGCGCGTGCCCAATCCTGCTGCGAAAATCATGGCTTTCATCTGGCAAAGATAGCAGAGTGCAGGAAGGCTTCCAAATATGGCGGTTTCGTCAGGCGCAGTTGCGCGGTGAAAGTGCCGGATATTTCTTTTAGGGTTACCGCATTTTTAAGTGTTGTTTGCACAAACAATGTTCCTTACCTTTGTGAATCAGGCAAAACAAGCAAAACATGGCTAAAAGAAGACCTACCATCAACGAAGAAGAAGCGCTCAAAATCGTGACCCGCGAAGTGAGCGAAGGAGATGTGACCGGCGGAGAAACGCCCTCAGAGGCGCGCGTCAAGTCGGTTAACCGCCGCATCCGGGCCAAAATCAACCATGAAGCCACGGCACTCAAAGACGCTATGGAGTCGAAGCCGGATGATAAAAAATCAGCGGCCGAGCAATACCTGCAAAGCTTTCCGGTGGAAGAGCGCGTGTTGTTGCTCAAAACGCTGCTGGAGGAAAACTTGCAAGGCCAGGGCAAAAAAGTTCATCCCGATCACGAACTCGCCCGTGACTGGCGCGAAGGCGGATACCCGTATAAAAACCTCCTTTCGCGCAAAGCCTACGAAGCGCAAAAGTATGATCTTCAGGTAGAACTGCTCAAATTGCAGGCCTGGACCAAAAAGACCGGCGCCCGCGTGGTGGTACTCTTTGAAGGGCGCGACGCAGCCGGAAAGGGCGGCACCATCAAGCGGGTGATGGAGCACCTCAATCCTCGCGGCGCCCGCGTGGTAGCTCTGGAAAAGCCCACCGAAGAGGAAAAAGGCCAGTGGTATTTTCAGCGTTATGTGCGCCATTTGCCTACTTTCGGCGAGATCGTGCTGTTCGACCGATCTTGGTACAACCGGGCCGGCGTGGAAAATGTGATGGGTTTTTGCACCAAAGAGGAATACACGGAGTTCATGCGGCAAGTGCCTGATTTTGAACGTAATTTGGTGCGCAGCGGCATCATTTTGATCAAGTTCTGGTTCTCGGTGAGCCGGGAAGAACAAAAACGCCGATTCAAAGACCGCGAAACACACCCGCTCAAACAATGGAAACTCTCGCCGATAGACCGGGCTTCTTTAGACAAATGGGAAGACTATACCGATGCTAAAGAAAAAATGTTTTTCCATACCGATACCTCCGATTCGCCCTGGATCGTAGTGAAATCGAATTGCAAAAAACGCGCCCGGCTCAATGCCATGCGGTACGTCTTGCACCGGATTGCTTATGACAATCGGGACTTGAAAATGATTGGCAAATTGGACCCGCTCATCGTGGGGCGTTCCAACGTGATCTACGAAAAGGGCGAGAACTTGTTTTTGAACGACACCTTAGCCAATATGCTGAAATAGAGGTGGTTGTCACTCTGATGCTCTCACAAAACCATTGATGGATTTGCTTTGCAGGTAGCGCAGGTATTCGTCGGCCGTTTGTCTGCTGCTGAAATTGCCTATGGTGATTTTGTACAGAGTTTTGCCGTTTTGCACCGACGCCGCCAAGCTGACCGGCCTTCGCAACAGCCCTTCCAACCGGTTTACTTCGTTCACCGCATTTCCATAATCGCCGAACACGGCAGCCTGTATGGTATAAGTGGTTGCCGGCCCGTAATGGGTTTGCGCATCGGCAACCGGAGACGAACTGTACGACGCCGCCTGCAAAACGGAAGGCTCTATCATTTCCTGAACGACGTCCTGCGAGTGCGGCATATCGGGTATGAGCGCCGGGCGGGAAAATTGTCCGGGAGCAAGCGGCGCCGAGTTTGTTTTTCCGCTCATCGGATAGGCCGGGCTTTCGGGCTGTGCAGGCGCAGACTGTGTCCGGGGCGCTTCTTCCCGACTGTATCGTTGCAGCAAGGTCAGAAGGGCGCCGGCGTCTATGGAGGCTTCCCGGCGGTCAATGACTTCGCCTTTAGCATTGAAAATCAAAACCGTAGGTATTTTTTGCACGGCAAATTCCTCCTTGCATTTCAAACCGTAGGTATCGTCAATGTCCATTTTTACAGCGATGTAATGCTGTTGAACGAACTCAGACAGCGCCGGATCGGAAAAAGTGTTTTCGTCCATCCAGCGGCAAGGCATACACCATTGGGCCGTGAAATGAACAAAATAGAGTTTTCCCTGTCGGGCCGCCATGTCTTTGACCAAGGGCAGCGGCTTGACAACGAATTGAACCTCAGCGTGCAAGGTCATGGTGAACAGCACAAATAAGGCCGTCCAGGCGAGAAGGGGGGTGCTACGAGGCATTTCTGTAATGTTTAAGGGATTACAAATCTAAAGCATTCTACAAAATACATATACGGGAAATGCTAAAATATGTTGGGGCGGGTATTATTTTTTTCTATCGGCGGTCCATAATGTCCAACAATGCGAGGTGATCGTTGATAAGCGATTGCGAAACCTCCTTCATTTGCTCAAAATGTACCTGAAGCGCCTGAATTTCGGGGGCGCACTCGGTCATGGACTTGAGTTTGAACTGGAAGCAGGTGTATAAGCTGTTGATAACCTGTGAGATTTCGGCGGCCCGGTCGCGGAGTTGCAGCAACTGATCGGGGTCGTGAAGAGGCTGGACTACTACCTCTGCCGGCTCGGCAGCCCACCCGATGGCTTCAGCGCTGAAGTCCCGGTTGGTTAAATCAATGACGGAGACGCCGAAGATTTTAGAGAGCTTGAGGAGGTTGCAGATTTTGGGTTCGGCGGTGCCGTTCTCATAAGAGGCGATATTGCCCCGGTTGAGGCCTACGCGCAGGGCGAGTTCTTCCTGGCTGAGGTTGAGTTTTTTCCTCAGTGCCCGGATGTTCTGATGGAGATACATGGCCGGGTGAAGGTCATTGTGCGTATTGCACCATTGTTGTTGTACGGTCATGTGTTGGAAGTTTTCGACAGAAACTCAATATCGTTCCATAAATAATTCTCCTACAATACATCGGGAGTTTGCAGAAGGTTTATTTTAGTTAATTTTTTTAACGTTTTTTCTCGGAGTTGTCATTTCTGCTACTTTTTCGTCGAAATTCAGTCTAAATAGAAAAAATTTTTTGCAGAACTCACGTTTAGTTTCTAATTTTGTAAACAAATATTACAAAATGTCTTTCGAAATCATAAAGTCGCCCGTCGTGTCTTTGCCTGTTCAACATAGCAGTATTCCTGAGCAATTGGAGAAGATCACCCAAACGCTCCGGGCTTTCGCGCTCAAACTCACGGGCAACGAAATGGATGCGGAAGACCTGTATCAGGATACCACGATGCGCATCATCACCAACTCTGAAAAGTATCTTCAGGGTACCAACTTCAAGGCTTGGGCGGTGACCATCATGCGCAATATTTTCATCAACAACTATCGCAAGCGCGTTCGTCGCAACCTCATCATAGACCAAACTCCGAACAATTACTACATCAATTCGGGCGACAACAGCATCGGCAACGAAGGTGAATCCGACATCACTTTCATCGAGTTGCTGGGCATGGTCAATACCTTGCCGGAGGACTTCCGCAAGCCGTTTATGATGGCCTACGAAGGCTACAAATATGAGGAAATTGCCGAAGAATTAGGTTCGCCTCTCGGTACCATCAAAAGCCGCATTTTCTTTGCGCGCAAGAAGCTCCAAAAGATGTACGCCGATTTTTACATGGAGCGCGAACGGGCTTGATTTTCCTTCAATTTATTGATTATCAAAGGTTTTTTCTGCAACGAATTTGCAGGAAGTACGCCGTCACCGAGCTGTCCTGAAGATACGGATATTGCCGAATCGTTTCATCGTCTGGACATGGCTCGTGGACTTGCTCAATGACAAAACCCGCATCCAGCAGGTAACTCATCCATTGGCTCAGCGTTCGGATGAAGCGGGGAACTCTGAACTTGGGGAAACGGTCTCTCAGCTCTTCCGGCGCAGCGCCGAAAATCCATTCTTCGATCCATTCCCCGTTGACGTTTTGAAAATAGCCGCCTACTTCTATGGCGTAGGTTTCGCCCTGGGCGTTGCGCAAATTGCGGCGGTGCGGCGTGCTGAAGCAGGGGTGCGAGATGGAAAACTGCAAAAAACCTCCCGGTTTCAGCACTCTGAATGCTTCCTGAATGGCGGTTTCCGGCTCCGGCACATCCATCAGACTCATAAACGCGGTGGCGAAATCAAATTGGCCTGTCTCATAAGGCAATAGTTGCGCATCAGCTACCTGATACTTTATTCCCAACGGGTTGATTTGTTCCTCTTCTATGGCTTTCTGGATAAAAATCTCAGCCACATCTATCGCATCCATTCGAGCGCCTCGGGCAGCCAACAAACGCGTATTGTAGCCTTCGCCGCAGCCTATGTCCAAACCATATAAGCCATTGACATCCGGCAGGATTTGGAAAAAGCCAGGCGTATTGAGATGGTCCCGGTAAAGATCATAGCCCGCTCTTGCCAAAACCGTCCAGGCTTCGGCATTATTATTCCATAAACGGGCGGCTTCTTCTCGGTTCATATAGGATGCAGTTGTTGTTGGTGGCAAGATTATCCAGCTTCGATATGGTTATCGGCGACTGTTGGCGTGTCCTCCTCCACCGCCTCCAGCCAAAAACTATTCACCCCGGAACCTGCCAGAATGAGCACGCGCTGCATGTTCAGCAATTCCAACAAAGCGAGAAATGTAACGATGGCATGGATGCGATTGGCGCAAGTGCTGAAGACCGTTTGGAAGTCGGCACGACCGCCCTGCGGTATTTTGGAGAGGATGAAAATCTGCTGTTCTTCAACGGTATAGCTGAACTTGGCAATCTGGTGGATGGCGCGCGGCTGTGCGTTTTCCATGCGTTGCATCACCCGCTCGAAGGCTTTGAGGAGTCTGAAGAGGGTGAGGGTTTCCAACTCGGAATCCACCAAAGCGCGGGTGGCAATTTGTTGCAGTTCGTCGCTCAGATTGCCACGGGTGGTTTTTTGTGCCCGTTCTTCTTCCAGCGCCCGCATTTCGTCCAACACGCTTTTGTAGCGCTTGTATTCCATGAGGCGGTCCACCAATTCCTGCCGGGGGTCTATTTCGTTGCCCTGTTCGTCCACCTGTTTGCGGGGCAGGAGCATGCGCGCTTTGATCTTGCACAAGGTGGCAGCTACGAGCATAAATTCGCCGGCAAGGTCAATATTGAGGCGCTCCATGGTGTGGATGTAATCCAGGAAGTCATTGGTGATTTTGGCAATGGGAATATCCTGAATATCCAGCTCGTCCCGCTCTATGAAAAACAGCAGCAGATCGAAAGGCCCCTGAAATTGAGGGATTTGTATGTTGTATCCGGCGGACATGATGGCTATTTAATCCCCACGCTCAGTTCCTCGCCGGCCTCCAGATGGTGTTCTTTCCCATACACTTTTACAGGCAGGCTTTGGGCCGATAGATTGCGCACAATGGCCTGTTCCTGAGTGACTTTTACCTGAAGCAAAGCGCCGCGGAAACGGATTTTGAACGCGTAATCGGTCCATTGTTTGGGAATCATCGGGCTGAAATGCAGCGTGTCGTCATATACGCGCATGCCGCCGAAGCCTTTGACGAAGGACATCCAAGTGCCGGCCATGCTGGTGATGTGGCAGCCGTCTTCGGTGTCGTTGTTGTAGTCGTCGAGGTCCAAGCGGGCGGTACGGAGGTACATTTCGTAGGCCTTTTCCTCTTTGCGCAAGCGGGCGCCGAGAATGACGTGTACGCAGGGCGAGAGGGAGGATTCGTGTACGGTGAGCGGTTCGTAGAAGTCGAAATTGCGGCGGATTTCATCTTCGCTGAAGTGGTCTTCAAAGAAGTACAAGCCTTGCAGTACGTCGGCCTGCTTGATGAAACAAGAGCGGAGGATGCGATCCCAGGACCAGTTTTGGTTGATGGGGCGCTGCCCGGCGGGAATCTGATCTACCGTCATAACGTCTTTGTCCAAGAAGCCTTCCTGCTGGAGGAAAATGCCGAGTTGTTCGTCTTTGGGCAGGAACATATTGCCGGCAATATCGGCCCAGCGGGTGCGTTCGGCGGCTTCATCAAAGGCCGTTTTTGCGATCAAGTCCCGGTAGCGTTCGGGCGCGTTTTCCTTCACATAATCGAGCGCTTCGCCGGCGTAGCGCAGGCACCAGGCGGCGATGTAGTTGGTGTACCAGTTGTTGTTGACGTTGTTTTCGTACTCGTTGGGGCCGGTGACGCCGTGCATCACGTATTGGCCTTTGGGCTTGGAGAAGTGTACGCGCTGCGACCAGAAACGGGCGATGCCGAGCAGCAATTCTGCGCCGTATTCCGCAAGGTACTCCTTTTCGCCGGTGTAGCGAACGTAGTCATATACGGCGTAGGCAATGGCGCCGTTGCGGTGAATTTCTTCAAAGGTGATTTCCCATTCGTTGTGGCACTCCTCGCCGTTCATGGTGACCATGGGGTAGAGGGCCGCGCCATGAGTGAAGCCAAGTTTTTCGGCGTTTTCGATGGCTTTTTGCAGGTGTTTGTAGCGATATACCAGCAAATTGCGTGCAACATGCTGATCGGCTGTGGCCAAGTAAAACGGGAAGCAATACGCCTCGGTGTCCCAATAAGTGCTGCCGCCGTATTTCTCGCCGGTGAAGCCTTTGGGGCCGATGTTGAGGCGGGCATCTTCGCCGGTGTAGGTTTGGTAGAGTTGGAAAATATTGAAACGAATGCCCTGCTGTGCAGCTACATCGCCGCGAATGCGGATGTCGGCTTCCTCCCATTTGGAAGCCCAGGCATCGGCTTGCGCCTGAAGCATGGCCTCGAAACCGGTGTCGTAGGCGCGTTTGACGGCATCCTGGCAGCGTTCGAGGAGTTCTTCTTTGGCGTAATTGAGCGAAGAAACCACCGCCGCATATTTGTAAATCACGGTCTCTTTGCCCTTTTCGCACTTCACATTCACGCTGCGACCGGCGTATTTTTCTTTGTGTACGCGCTCGGAGTCGAACTCGATTTTGGCACCGTTTTGGAAAATGGAAAACCTCATGCCGGTACACACCTGAAACTCGGTTTTTTTCGTCTCGGCGGTGATGTATGCCTGACTGCGCTTGGTTTTGGTTTCTACTTCCACCCAGAATTTCTCGCCGTAGTTCGAGTCCTGATTGATGACGTCGGCATCCACATACGGGGTGATGGTGAGCGTGCCGGAGAAGTTGAGCGGCTTGACGCTGTAACGAATGGCGCCGGTTTCGTCGTCGGCGATGCTGCAAAAGCGGACGGAGGCAATTTCCACCTTGCGACCATCGGCCATTTCGGCGGTGACGTAGCGCTCTAAGCGGCCGGTTTGCATGTCGAGCAAGCGGCGGAAGGATTCTACCTTGCATTGTGCCAAGTCGAGTTGTTCGCCGTCGAAGGCAATGTCTATGCCGATCCAATTGGGGGCGTTCAGCACTTTGGCGAAGTATTCGGGATAGCCGTTTTTCCACCAGCCCACGCGGGTTTTATCGGGGTAATAAATGCCGGCCACATAGTTTCCGGGCAGGGTATCGCCGCTGTATCTTTCTTCAAAATTGGCGCGCTGCCCCATGCGGCCGTTGCCGATGCTGCACACGCTTTCAGAAATCCGGTTGTGTTCGGGCTGAAACCCTTCTTCGATGATGTGCCACTCGTGGTGTTGCAGGTATTGTTTCATTAGTTGCAGGTATTTATTGATAGTTCCTCTTGGGCTGCAAGCTACAGGCTACAGGCTGCAAGCTTGGTTTCCGAAGGAATAAAAAAAATCATTTTCAAAAGTACATTTAGAAATTCCCCCGAAGGAAAATCTGATTTCTGAACATAAAAACAACCACGCCCCGCATGGTAATGGCTTGTGGCTCTTGAACACACTCAACAAGCCGTCCATCTCAAACCCCCATCGCCTTCACTACCTCCTCCCATTGCAAGCCGACGAAACCCGGAATGACCAGGTGCGCCTTGCCCAGCACTTCGGGCCGCCCAATGCCTACGGCGTAAAATCTACCGTTCAGCGCCGCCTCAATGCCGCTTTCAGCATCTTCAAAAACGATGCACTCGTAAGGTTTCAGCCCCAGCCGCTGCGCCCCCAGTCTGAAAACCTGCGGATCGGGTTTGCTGAGGGTGGTTTGTGTGCCGTCTATGACGACTTCAAAAACCGGCCCCAGTCCGATGCTTTCGATCACGGGCAGGGCATTTTTGCTGGCCGAGCCGAGGGCGATGCGGATGCCGTTTGATTGCAATTGGGCTAGAAATTCGGGTACACCGGGCAGTATTTCATCGGGCGTCATGTTGCTGATGAGGGCTTTGTACCACTCGTTTTTGCGGTCGGCCCACTCGATTTTTTGCTCCTCGGAGAGCGCGACGCCGCCCCATTTCAGAATGATTTCCAGCGATTCCATGCGACTGACGCCCTTGAGTTGTTCGTTGTCGGCTTCCGAAAAGTCGAAACCGAGTTCGTTGGCCAATCGGCGCCAAGCCTGAAAATGATACTTGGCGGTATCTACTATCACTCCGTCGAGGTCGAAAATACAGGCTTTGATCATGCTTTCGTTTTGTGCGGGGCAAAGGTAAGGAGCAGCGGGCAAAGGGCAAAGGGCAAATCCTACCCCTTTCTCCCTGCCCACGCCCCAAACTCCTCCGCATCCAGCACATTCAAACAGGCCGCTGCCGTGAGACCGCCTTTGCGTGCCGAGCACACACCGAAATGTATATCGTGTATGCCTTCGCGGCTGTGCGCATCTGGATTGACGGCAATGAGGACGCCCTTTTCCATGGCGTACGGAATCCAGGTCCAGTCTAAATCGAGGCGATAAGGGTTGGCGTTCAGTTCTATGGCTACGCCGTTGGCGGCGCAGGCGTCTATGAGGAGGCGGTGGTCAATCGGGTAGCCGGCCCGCGACAACAGCAGCCTGCCGGTAGGGTGCCCCAGAATGCTGGTATGCGGGTTTTCGATGGCCGTGAGCAGGCGGCGGGTGGCTTTGGCCTCGTCCATGCGCAGGTTGCTGTGTACCGATGCGATGATAAAATCGAATCCGGCGAGCAGTTCGGCGTCGTAGTCCAAGCTGCCGTCGTTCAAAATGTCGCTTTCTATTCCTTTGAAAATGCGAAACTTATGTCCGGTTGTGGCATAAGCGGCGTTGAGCGCATCCACCTCGCGCCACTGCATGAGCACGCGTTCCGGCTCGAGGCCCTGTGCGTAGAAGGCCGATTTGGAGTGGTCGGTGATGCCGAGGTATTCGTAGCCCTGCGTGCGGGCGTATTCGGCCATGTCGCTGAGCGAGTGCAGACCGTCGCTGTAAGTAGAGTGCGCATGGATGACGCCGCGAATGTCTTTTTCAGAAAGCAGTTCGGGCAGGGCGTTCTTCTGCGCCAGTTCAATGGCGGCGGGCCAGTCGCGCAGTTCGGGGGCGATGAACGGCAGTCCAACCTTTTGAAAAACAGCCTCTTCGGTGGGCAATCCGCGAAAATCAACGCCGGGAAAAGCCGCCACAAAAGCCTCCATGAATGCCTGTCCGGCGGTGTAGCGAAACTGCTTGGAACCGAACTCCTCCGGGTTGCACAGGAAAATGCGCAGGGGCACTCCCGACGCGGTGCGCGCAATGATCGGCGAGGCATCGGGCGCATCGGCGCTCAGTCCGGCCTGTTGCAAAACGGAGGGCCAGTCGCTGTGATGGATTGCCACGAAGTCTATGGTTTCCAGCGTATTGCAATAGCGGGCCACGTCTCCGGCGAGCGCGATGTTGCCCTCCGGCAGGGCCGATTGCAGGGCCGCGAGGAGCGATTTTGCCTCCGCTTCGAGGTTGGCGTAGCGATAATGGCCGAGGGAACGCTGGTAGTATTCGAGTTTTTGGCGGATGTCTTCCTGCGTTTTTGCGCCAAAGCCCTTGAGTTCGATGAGGCGGTTTTCGTTGACGGCGTAGAGCAGTTCGCCCACGCTTTCAGCGCCGAGGTCTTTCCAGATGGTGAGTGTTTTTTTCGGCCCGATGCCGGGAATGGCCAATATTTCCTGCACGCCGGGCGGGGTCATGGCGCGGTATTTTTCCAAGGCAGCCATTTGCCCGGAGGCCAGCAATTCCTGGATTTTATCGCCGATGGCCTTGCCCACTCCTTTGACGGCGTCTATTTCCTCGCGGGGCATTTCCGAGAGGGGCGTTTCCAATTTGCGCAAAGCGATGTACGCATTCTGGTAGGAGCGTATTTTGAAGCTGTTTTCGCCGTGCAACTCCATGATGTCGGCCAGCAATTGGAAGGTTTTGGCTATCTCTTTGTTCGTCATATCCGGGGCCGTTTAAACACCGGCACCGTAGAGCAAGGCTCGCCGAACATGATGCTCTGGGCGTAGGGCTGCAGTTTGCGGGTGATCTCCACATACGCGGCGGGCGGCACGGGTTTGTCGCTGCACCCTTTGACGACGACGCGCTGCTGCTCGTACTGTGCGCCGTCCAGTTGGGCCAATGCGCGCAGGAAAGCGGCTTTGTAATACGCCTCCTCATCGCCCTGAAACACATCGAGGGCATGGGGCGCGGCGTAGGCGGTGACGAGCATGTAGGCCCACAGCGGAATGATGGCATCGGCAGAGCAGTAGGTGAGCAGGATTTTGCCCCGGTACTGTTCCCAATCGTGATTTTTGAGCGCCTCGCGGAAGTCTTTTTCCTTGAGAATCAACTCCATAAAGAGGTAGTCTTTGAGGTCGAACACAGCGACTTCTCCGTCGGGGAAAAACTTCTCCAGGTGCAGGGTGATGAGGCCGCTTTCCGCCACGCGATTGACCAATGTTTTTTCTGTTTCCATACGATTCAGGCAGTTTCGGGTTCGCCGATAGAGCTTTCCGGTTCTTTAAATTCTTTGAGTTGCGGCAGGTCTTTGATGCTCTTGAGGCCGAAGTAGTCCATAAATTTCTGGCCGGTGGCATACAGAAGCGGTCTGCCGGGGCCGTCGCTGCGACCCGCAATAGAAACAAGCTCTTTTTCCAATAGTTTTTGCAGGGCGTAATCGCAGTTGACGCCGCGAATGCGCTCCATTTCCGACTTGGAAACGGGCTGCTTGTAGGCCACGATGGAGAGGGTTTCGAGGGCGGCGCGGGAGAGCTTGCGCGACATGGTTTGCCGCAGCCAGGCGCCCACGGTGTTGTGATAGGCGGCTTTGGTCATGAGTTGAAAACCGCCGTCAATTTCCACCACTTCAAAGGCGTAGGTATCGGCGTTGTAGCGGGCCTGCAAATCCGTAACGATCTGATTCAGTTCGGTTTCCTGAAATTTCAGTCCGAATGCTTCTTCCAAAGTGCTCTGTATCTCGGCCACCGAAATGGGCTGCTCGGCGGTGAAGATCAGGCTTTCCACATGTTGCGTCAGGTAGTCCACTGTCGTTTTTTGCGGCAAAGATAGGGGAAATTTGGGGTTCGAGGTTTTGGGTTTCGTTCAGGTGGGAACGGCTGCCGGCTAATGGCTGCTGGCTGCAAGCCATGCAGGGCGTACAAATCACATTTTCCCTCGCATTCGCGGAAATTCGCGACCTTCGCTAAAATTCGCGTTAAAAATTCGCGTTCCGGGCCTCGCCACGACGAAGGCGTGGTTCAAGGTTCCGAGGCTCCTCGCGCTTAGTACCCCGCGCCATGGCGCGGCTACTGATTCCGCGTAGGTGGGCATATTCACTAATTTCATCGTATTTATGCTCTAATCAACTAATGTCCGTAAGCCTTATGATTTTGTTGTTTTTGAATTCAAATATTGATTTACCATTTAGGTTGATTTCATCCTTTTCCTTCATGCCATTCGGAAAATCCATTGCTAAAACGCCATAATATTCTATCTCAATTTCAGATTTTTCAGCTTCGTGTCTGAAGGACTTGATTGTTTGTCGCCTTTCGGAAAAGTAGCTTTTTGCCGTTTCAGCCTGAGCTTTGAACTCATCCAGACCGTTCAAGGTCATTGTAACTTCAGTATTTTGAATATTTTCAAAAACAATCTCATCAGAAAAGTCCATTATCATTTTTGAAACATCAAAACTGTTGTAAGCATCAATGTAGTTTTTAATGATTTCCTCTCTGTTTTTCATGGTTCTTCTTTTTATTGTTCGTTTTTTCTTGTCGGCCGGCTCTCGTATTGCCCGATAAAGGGTTTGACCTAATATTCAAAATTAAATCAAAATGTTTCTCCCATCACTCATTTGGTTTTGCGTTTTACCATTCAACGATTGATAAACAAAGCATGGCAGCAATGCCCGCCCTCAGCCCCCGCGCAGCCCCGCCAGCAGCTCCTCGTACGCCTCGCGCGAGATGCCCTGCTCGGCCATATCCCACAGGAGTTATAAAGGTCAAAAGCGTTTGGGGAGGTAAAAGTAGGGAAAATGGCGCAGCTTTTTCGGGTGCACCACCTTGTTCCAGGGCAAACGCATCAAATGATATGACGACCTCGGAGAGATCGTATCTTTGTAGAAATAAGCGTTTTTTCACGTTTAGACGACCTCGGAGAGGTCGCACATTGTCTTATTATATCATGTGCGACCTCTCCGAGGTCGTCCCAATTGGTATAAATGACCTTTTCTACAAACATTTGACCTCTCCGAGGTCATTCTTGGTTTTGATGCGTTTGCCCTGACCTTGTTCCGGTTTATACCTGCTTTCTGCTATGCGGTGAAGTGGGGGTATGGATAAAAACTGTATCTTTGCTTCCTAAAAACCTAATTTTTTAGGATTAAGGGAAATGATTTTAATAAATTACTTAGAGCGATTCAAAAAAACGCCCGCCTTTTCAGTCCGGGAGGTAGAGCAGCTTTACCCCGGTTTTGAGCGGGAGAACCTCCTCAATTGGCAAAAAAAAGGCCATATTATTCGTGTTCGGAATGGCTGGTACAGTGTGAAAGGCCGTATTGCCACCGAAGAGCAATTGTATTGGGTGGCTAATAAAATCTACAGCCCGTCTTATGTCTCATTGGAGACTGCCTTTGCGCATTATGGCTGGATACCGGAGGCCGTGTTTACCATCACCTCTATTTCCACACGTAAAACTCAGGTATTTGACACTCAGATCGGGCACTTTCGTTACTCCAGCGTGAAACCTTCGCTTTTTTTCGGCTACCGTTTGTTGGTGCCGGATGGTTATGGGACGAAAATAGCAGAGCCGGAAAAAGCGCTGCTCGACTTCCTGTACTTGCGGCCTAAAATCGCAACAATAGCCGATTTTGAGGGGCTGCGCCTGAACCTCGATCAAATGAGAAATGACATTGACCAAAATAAATTAGAGGCGTACTGTTCGTTATTTGATTCACAATCTCTGACGGAGCGCGTTCGCGTTTTCAAAAACTATCTTTACCATGTTGAGACTGCCTGAACTGCTTGGAGCCTATCCCGCTGCCCTGCGTGTACACAGATCGTTCATACTTCGCGAGTACTTGCAATGTAAAATTCTTGAAATACTGTTTGAAAGCCCTCATGCGAACCGCTTTTGCTTCCTGGGCGGCACATGCCTGCGCTTAGTACACAATAATTCCCGATTTTCCGAGGACCTGGATTTCGACAATTTTCAAGTCACTGAATCCGAATTCGGAGAGGTGTCCGAAGCTATCCGAGCCGGACTGGAACAACAGGGGTATCAGGTAGAAATGAAGCAGGTCATACGAGGGGCATATCATTGTTATATCCGTTTTCCAGGACTGTTGTTTGAGCAAGGGATCAGCGGTTACCGCGAGGAAAAAATCCTCATTCAACTCGACACGGAGCCTCAATACTTTGATTTTCAACCTGAAAGTTATATCCTGAACCAATTTGACGTGACTACCCAAATCCTTACCACGCCCTTGCCCATCCTTCTGGCGCAAAAATTTACAGCACTTTGCCAACGCAAAAGGAGCAAGGGCCGCGATTTTTTCGACATCGTATTTCTCTTATCTAAATCGGTGAAACCCGATTATTCATTTCTGGAATTGAAGCTGGGGGTCTCCAATCGCGATCAATTGATGGAACAGGTACGAGACCTTTGCCAACATCTCGACATGGAGGAAATGGTAAAAGATGTCCGCAACTTTTTGTTTTTCCCGGCAGACGAAAAAAAGATACGGCTGTTTTTGCCTCTTTTGGAACAATCGGACTTTTGACGAAACATCTCCAATTGTTGCTCCCGCCCAATGAAGGTGGAACTGCGTCGTTGTTTGAGCCGGTCTTGAAGCGATATAGCCATATCTCACAGGCCTGCCTTCTGGATACAAGAACGCGAAAGCCGCAGCTATTTCTCCTCACTGCTACCAAATCTCCCGATTCCAACCTATTTTTGGCCGTACAAATTGAAAGCATGAATATCAACGGCCATAAGGACCCATTTTACGCGTTCTCTCAACCCTTCGCCGAAGGGCGCATGGATATGTTTCACCTGCGCCCCGACGCCGATTTTGCCCTCGGCTGGATAGACGCGCTGTTTCGCTCCCGCTCGCTCCATACTACGGTAGAGGCGCAAGATTCCAACGAATGGGCGCTGCGGCACCTGTTCTTCGAGGCGCGCAACCGCGAACGCCTCGGCGGCAGCAAGAGTTTGGTTTTCGGATTCCCCCTGTTTGCCGTTCGCGACGAGCAGGGCCGGCCGGCCTCGCAGCCCTTGTTTTTCTGGAACATCAACATGGAGGCCAGCCCCAACGTGTCGGAATCCTGGGTGCTGAGCCACGATGCAGAAGCGGGTTTTTCGCTCAACCCGGTGCTGGCGGCCTGGCTGGAACGCCAATGCAGCCCGGCGTTGAGCGCTCGTTACACAGGCATCACGGCGCAGCGCAAACCCAGCGGCAGCGAAATGGTCTTGCTGGCCTTGGAACTGGCCCGCGAAACCGGCCTGCACGTTCCCGTTGACAATCTCACCATCATGCCCTGCCCCGGCGATGCGGAATTGGAAGCCGCCGCCTGCCTCGACAACGGCAGCCTGATTTGGTCCGGTTTGCTGGGTTTGCTGCCCGAAGCGGCGTACAACTCCGGCGAAGCGGTGCTGCCCGCACAACAGGCACTTCCCGTGGAGGGACATCCGTTCAGCCTGCTCCCGCTCGATCCCTGGCAGGCTACGGCCATGCAGCAGGTAGAGCGCTCGCGCATCACGGTGGCCGCCGGCATTTCGGGCACCGGCAAAACCAACCTCATTGCCAACGTCATCATCAACGCGCTCGCCAATGGCCGCAAATGCCTCATGGTGTGCTCGCGCCTGTCGGAACTCAAAGAAGCGCAGGCCGTGCTGGGCCGCTGCGGACTGACGACTCAGCAATTGCTCATCCGCAATGTGCAGTCCGATCAGGCGGCGGTACTGGGTCTGTTACGCAGCGCCGTCTCAGCCCCGCCCATCGTGGAGGCTTTCCCGGCCGACCGCTACAAACTCCTCTTAGAGAAAGCTTTGCGCCTCAAAGACAAACTCGATGCCGGCTACCACGCCACGCGCCGCCCGGTTTTCGGCACGCACAACTGGACCGAAACCGTGGGCCTGTTTTTGCGCAGCCAAAGCAGAGCCGGCAAGGAACTGCTGGGGCAACAGCTTTACAATCAGGACTTTGCTTTTACTTTTGAAGAATACGAGGTGCTGCGCCGGGGCATTGCGCAAAGCCAGGTGCTGTTTCCAAGTATCAATACGCTCAAACACCCGCTGTCGGCGCTCAAAGGCGAGTTGTTTACACAAAAAGACAAAGACGGCGGACTGGCCTACATCCGGCAGCAAATAGCCGCGTTTTCCGAACGCAGCGCTCGCCTTCACCACCGCTACATCAGCACGCTCAACGGCTATTCCGACAAACTCAACGACCTCTATCAGGGCAGCCGCCAACAACTCAATGAGGCCATTTTTCGCCTCAAAGGTATGTTGACGGACTATGGCAACCAATGGGGCGCCGACTTTGAAAACAGCTCCGAAGGCGGCCTCAAACTGTCTCGCATCGTGTCGGCGCGCGCACAGCAGATTCTGACGGCCCGCGAGCAGGTGCGGGAGGCTTTCGCCGAATTGGAGCGCATCTGGACGGCCCGGCCTCTGTTCGACTTTGCCGTATTGCCCGAAAAGGACCGCAAGTCAATGGCCAAAATCAGAGCCAATGTCTTGGAAATGGAGGCTTCGTTCGGCCTCTGGAACGAACAATTGCCCGCTCAGATTCAGGAAGAAGTGCAGCGCCTCAGCAGCAAAAGCGTACATGCAGATCTGCCTTACACCACCATCGTGACGGAGTTGGAACAGGGCTTGGACTCATTGCTCAACGACGTCAATCTGGCGGGAATTTTGGAACAACCACTTGAACATCAGGCGCTCACGCTCACCAAACGCCTCAAGTACCTGGAAGAGGTGATGGAAAGTTTCGACAACATCGGCCTGTACCTCAAAGACTACGACACTTTTTACGAATGGCAGCGACACTGGATCGGTATGCCCGAAAACGGCCGGAAAATAGTGCGCGCATTGGCCAAAGCCAAACCCAACGACTGGACGGCCGCCTTAGACAGTTGGTACTTCAACAACTGCCTGACGATGCAATTTTCGCCCGATCTGCCGGTGTCGGATGAGGCAGTGGAAGAATTAGCCGAAACGATGGCGGGCCTGCAACCCCTGCTTCTGTCGCGTCTGCGCACGCTGTGGGACGAACGCCGGGAGGCTGTCGCCAAAGAACTGCGACGCGGCGGGCGCAAAACCTCGCAGGCCCTGAGCGGCACGGCTGATGCAGGCGTGGACTTGCCGGGCCTGTTCCGCGAAAGCGGGCGGCACATCACCGATATATTCCCCATCGTATTGGCTCCGCCGGCGGTGGCGCAGGCTTTGTTCAACGCCGATACGGGGTTCGATGTGGTGATCGTGGACGAAGCGCAGGCCGTACCGGCAGCGGAGGCCGCGCCCTTGTTGCATTTGGGGCGGCGCGCATTGGCCGTCGGCGATCCGGCCCAGCAGCCCGAACGCGACGACGCTTCGTTGTTGGGCTTGTTCCGCGCGGCGGGCTACCGGATTTTGCCCTTGGGCATCATACACCAGCTCAAGCCCGGCAATCTCCTCCAGTCGGCCTGGAAAGTAGCTGTGGCCGACGAGGCGCCCCGCGGTTTTGAGTTGCAACTGACGCACACGCACGGTTTTTATTACGAACACAGCGGCATCAACGAAAAAGAAGCCGAGGCGGCGCTGCAATTGCTCAATCGCATACAGCCCACGCCGCAGCGCACCATGCCCAGCGTGGGGATCGTGTGCGCCACCCCGCAACAACGCGACCTCATCAGCTACTACCTGCTGAGAATCAAGCAGCGCAACGAACCCGGCGCCGATGTGGTGCAACAATTGGAGCGCAACGGACTGGGCGTTTTCCACCTCGGCGAGTTGCCCGGCCTGCACTTCGATGAGATGATTTTGTCAGCCACCTTCGGCCCCTCGGCGCCCAACGGCAAGGTGAGCGGCCACATAGAAATGCTGAACGGACCGGACCAGACCGCGCAATTGGCGGCGCTGATGAGCCGGGCTTCGACGAAAGTACACGCCCTGTGCTCGATAGACGACATAGACCTGCAACGCATGGCCGGCGATACTTCCCGCCGCGGCGAGTGCCTGTTGGCCAATTACCTGCTCTTCCTCTCTGCCTTCCGGCAATCGAAAGCCAAAGAGCAGCGCAGCATCATAGAGCGGGTGGCGGCGCTGGTGCGCAAAGGCGAGCACGCACAGGAGGTCTCGGTATTCCATCAGGAAGTGGCGGCGGTGCTGACCTCGTACATCGGCAAAGACCGCATGTCGCCCGGCGACGGCTGGGGAGCGGCGCATTTGCCGCTGTTGGTGAGCGATGCCGATATGCGGCGTCCGGTGGCTGCGTTGCGGGCCGACGGCAGTTTTTACGACACGCCGGAAACCGACTGGCTGTGGGAATACGAAATTCGCAAGCATTTGAAAGACAAGAACATCGAGTATATTTCGGTGTGGTCGGCGGCCTGGTGGCGGGATGCGAAGGAGGAGGCGAGGAAGCTGGCAGGGGCGGTGTTGAAGGCGTAGATCGGTGGATCGGTAGGCAGTGGATCGGTAGGCGGTAGCCGCGCCTGTGGCGCGGGGTGCGAAGCGTAGAGTGATCACAGCCGGCAGCCGGTTTTTAGGGGTGAGTGGGTGAGGGGTGAGTGGTTCATCGTCGGGGTAGGAACGGGTTGGTAATCTGCTGCGCAGTTCATCGTCGGGGCAGCATCTGGTTGGTAATCTGTTTCACAGTTTATCGTCGGGTGGAATCCGAAATCAGGAATCAGGAATCCGAAATCTTGAACTCGAAACCTTGAACCCGCCTTTGCCAAGGCTTCGGCGGATGAAACCCGAAATCTTGAACTTTGAACAAAAAAGCATTGCATTTTATACCATGATGGAAATATTCAAAGAATTCACTTTTGACTCGGCGCATTGGCTGCCGTATGTACCGGAAGACCACAAATGCCGTCATTTGCACGGGCATACTTATATTGTGAAGCTGTATTTGCGCGGCGAATTGCATCCGGTCTTGGGCTGGGTGACGGATTTTGCCGACATCAAAGATGCGTGGCGGCCTTTGGAAAAACAGTTGGACCACAAGTTGCTCAACGAGATTCCGGGACTGGAGAATCCCACTGCCGAAAACCTCGCCGTTTGGATTTGGAATCACATTCAGCCGACGCTGCCGCAGCTCAGCAAGGTGATTGTGTGCGAAAATCAGACCAGCGGAGTGGAGTATTGCGGAGGGCGGTAGGCGGTTGAGCGGTGGGCGGTAGCCGGTGCGAAGCGTAGAGTGTTCACAGCCAGCAGCTTGTAGCCAGCAGCCAGCAGCTTGAGGCCAGCAGCCGTTCCAACCCGAAACCTTGAACCCTACCCGCCTCTGCGTTTCAGTTCCTTCGTTACCAATTGATGTTCGCGGCTCATATCGCCGGTGATGGTTGTGTTTTCCTGTGCGCGGCGAATGAGGAAAGGCACCACCTCGCGCACGGGGCCATATACCACATATTTGCCGGCATTGAAACCCGCTTTGGCCAAGTTGAAAGTCAGGTTGTCGCTCATGCCGTAGAGTTGGCAGAAGAGCAGGTGCGGATGTTGGCGCGGCAATTGGCGTTCGCGGATGAGTTCGGCCTGCAGCATGGCGCTGTCGGCGTTGTGGGAAGCATTGCAAAACGCAATTTTCTCGTAGTGATCCATGCAGAAGCGCACCCCCGTATTGAAAGCATGGTCGGTAGCTTCTTTGTTGGGATGAATGGGCGATTCATAGCCGAGGCGTTCAGCGCGGTCGCGTTCTTTTTCCATGTACGCGCCCCGCACCAATTTTGCGCCGAGGAAATATCCGTCGGCAGCGGCGCGATTGTAAGACCGGATGAGAAATTGCAGGCGGTCGGTGCGGTACATTTGGAAAGTATTATACACCACTGCCCGTTCGTGGTTGTAGCGCGCCATCATCAGGGTGGCCAAATGGTCTATGGCATCCTGAATCCAGGATTCTTCGGCGTCTATAAAAACGCTGATGCCCTTCTGATCGGCGGTATGGCAGATGGCATCTATGCGCTTCAGCACGTTTTTGTACTCGTTGCGTTCGCGGGGATTGAGATTGCCTTTGTTGTGAACAGCCTCCAGCAGCCCGAAACGCGCCAGCCCCGTTATTTTTACACTGATGAGCCGAATGCCCGGACACTGCTCGGAGAACTCAATGGCGCGGATGATCTCGTTCATCGTATGATTAAAATCCTCCTCCGTTTCTTTGGCTTCCACCCCGTAATCGAGGGCGGAATACACCCCGGCGCCGTGCAGTTTTTGGATGTTCGGCGCACTGTCCAAGAGGGTAGTGCCGGCACAAAACTGCTCAAAAATGGTATTTTTTACCACGCTTTCGACAAACGGCATTCTCAGTCGGATGGCTGCCAGGCCCAACATCGAACCCATGCCCACCAACCAATGGTGATTCATCAGTCCGAAGAGGCGCGCGGCTTTTTCCAATTCCTGATCGGTTTTGACGGCGAACGCGGTAGCGGTATCTGCAAAATTGGGGAGCGGCAGGGAGGCCTCGTCGCCGGATTGCTGCCAGGCTTCGAGCATTTTTTCTACGTTTTTGGGCACGGGCTTGCCGGATGATTCCATAGTGTTGGTTTGAATAAGCTATTTGGTCAGAGCGCCGGGTCGTTCCAAACCGACCAGGCTTTTTCGGCCTGCAAATATAACATCTCCAAGCCATTGGTAGTATGGCAGCCGGCTTCTTTGCCTTTTTGCAAGAAAAGCGTTTCCTCCGGGTTATATACCAAATCATACAAAAGATTCTGCCGATCCAGCAAGTCGTAGGGTAGGGGAGGGCAGGCGTCGGTGTGCGGCGACATGCCCAGCGGCGTGGTGTTGATGAGGAGCGGATGCGTTGTAAAATGTTCTTTATCAATACTTTCGTAAAGAATGCTGCCTGCTTCTGCCCGCCGGGAAACCGAAAGATGCGGGATACCCAATTGCTGCAAAGCCCACACGACGGCTTTGGCCGCGCCGCCGGTTCCGAACACGAGCGCGCCCGGAGGCTGATGGCCCGATTGTTGTAAAAACCGCTGCAAGGACTCCATAAATCCATACGCGTCGGTGTTGTAGCCGGTCAGTTTTCCGTCGGCAATGCGGATGGCGTTCACCGCTCCGATGGCCTGCGCGCCGGCATCTAACTGGTGCAAATAAGGAATGACCGCCTGTTTGTAAGGGATGGTGACGTTGAGGCCGCACAGCGAGGGATTTTCCTCCAGAATGGTGAGCAAATCCTCGATCCGCTCCAGCGGAAATAGCTCGTAACGGCAGCCGGCAATGCCTTCGCGTTCAAACTTTTCTGTAAAATAACGCTTTGAAAACGAATGTGATAGCGGGTAGCCGATCAGTCCGAAAAGTCGTTCCATGTATTTAACTTTTTCATAATTGACAAAGATGAGAAAATTGCCTTACCTTTGCATCGAAACGAGCAAGAGAGGCGCTCTGCCGCTACCATTTTCCATTACTTATAAATCTTTCCAACATGAAACGTCACTACTTTGTGCTCGTTGCAGCACTCGTTTTGCTCATGGGCGCCTGCCGTCCGGACGACGACACCTCTGCATTGGATCAGGAATTGGATGAAGTACTGCAAACCGCCTCCAACGGCGCAGGCCGCGCTTTCTTCCGCATGCCCGCCTCCGATGATTACGCCGCCATCCCGCAAGACCCCAAAAATCCCATCACCAAAGCCAAAGTGGAACTGGGCCGCCTGCTCTTCCATGAAACCGGATTCGGCCTCGAACCTGCCCAAGCCATCGGACAGGGCCGCTTTTCCTGTGCTTCCTGCCATTTCGCTTCCGCCGGATTTCAGGCCGGGCGCTTTCAGGGCATCGGCGAGGGCGGCATCGGTTTTGGCCTCAACGGCGAGGGCCGCGAGCGAGACATCAACTACATCGTGAACAACATGGACGTGCAGCCCATCCGCTCTCCGGCAGCGCTCAACACGGCTTATCAGGAGCTGATGCTGTGGAACGGACAGTTCGGCGGCGTGGGCATGAACATCGGCACCGAACACGCCTGGACGGCCGGCACGCCCAAAGCCAACAACCACCTCGGCTTTCACGGCATTGAAACACAGGCCATTGCGGGCTTGACAGTACACCGCCTCAAAACGGTGATGTCCTACATTGAAAATGTGGGCTACCGGCCGATGTACGATGCCGCTTTCCCCAGTGTTCCGGCGCAGGACCGCTACACCAACATCACCTCCGGCTTGGCCATTGCCGCTTACGAACGCACCATTTTGGCCAATCAGTCGCCTTGGCAGCTTTGGTTGCGCGGTCAATCCAATGCCATGAGCGAAACCGAAAAAGCCGGCGCCATTCTGTTTTTCGGCAAGGCCCAATGCGCCAACTGCCACACCGGCCCCGCATTGAACAACATGAACTTCCACGCGCTGGGCATGAAGGGCCTGAATGAATGCCCCGAACCGGTATTCAAAACGCCGGGCAATGCTCCCGAACACCTGGGGCGCGGCGGCTTCACTGGTCGAGCCGAAGACATGCACAAGTTCAAAACGCCGCAGCTCTACAACATGAGCGATTCGCCTTTCTTTGGTCACGGTGCTTCCATGCGCAGCATCCGGCAGGTGGTGGAGTACAAAAACCGGGCCTTGCCGGAAAATCCCAACGTACCGGCCTCTCAGCTCGATCCGTATTTTGTGCCACTGAGCTTGAGCGAGCAGGAAATCGCCGACATCACGGCCTTCCTCACCAAGTCGCTCCACGATCCCAATCTCAGGCGCTACCAGCCCATCAGGGTTTTGTCGGGGCAGTGTTTCCCGTTCAATGATCCGCTGGCGAGGGCGCAGTTGGGGTGTAATTGATGGGGGAATAAATACACCAATGATGAAAAAATCACTTCTGCTCTTATCCATCTTCGCCTGCCTCGGCTGCAACAAGGCCCCGGCCACCACCTCTGCCGCTCCGGCAGCAACGGAGGAAGCTCCCCTCGCCGCGCCAACGGTGGAGGAAGACGTGCCGCAGGAGCGCCGCGACGTGCTCTACTACTACCGCCGCCTGAAAGAGCCGTACCGGTCGGGCTACGAACTGAAAGAAAACAAGGGCCAATGGACGAGCATGTCGCCGGACACAGAAGAACCCATTGCCGCGGTGGTGGACCTCAAAAACGGCTTCATCGAGATCGTGGACGAGGGCACCGGCGGCGGCGAGTGGACCTACCGCATGGCCTTGTTTCGCATGGCCGACGGCCAACCCGTGATCGGCATTACAAACACTTATTTTGATGGAGCCGGCCTGGAGCAGAAGTATTACTTTCTGCGGCCTGAGAATGCTCAGAAATTGGACTGGACCAAAGAAACCGTGCGCGAAATAACGGGTTTCGACTTTTTGCCTTTGGACAATGCGGAGGAAGAGGATATTGTGAAAAAACTGCTGCCGGTTTCGCTCGAACTGCCGCGACAGGGCACCTCGGTGAAGGCGGTGGTTTATACCGGTTTGGAGCAGATTTATTGCCGCGGCGACGATAACGAATACGCCGACTACTGCGGGCTGTTCCGGCAGGTGCAGCGCAAGGAAATTGTGCTGAAATGGAATAAGGAGAAGGGAAAGTTGGAGTGAGGTCTTTTTTGCGGATAAAACCCGCCTGATAGCGGGCACCAGGTATGAACCTCGCGCCGGCAGAGTAAACCGCCATCGGCGTGCAGGAAGTGGACGGATGGGAAGTCATTAAAGTCGCAAAGTGCTCATAGTTTTTTCTCTTTATATTTTTGATTTTTTTACCTTTGCAGTGAAGTAAGTGCAGACTCAACGTCTGTTGTTTTATTGAGGCAACTCAAATCCTGTAAACCTAAATGCCATGAAGAGAAGAAGACAAACTCGTAACAATTCTGATGTCATGCAGTATATTGCGCTACTTGCGTGGAGCTTGTTATTTGTACCGAATGGAGTCTTTGGGCAAAATGATATGAAACGCGTTCCCATAGATAATAACGCAATGATTTATGTGCCTCAACAAGACAGGTTGTTCGTTACGACGCCGAGCGGACAAGCGACAGGAAATAGCTTATGTGTTATTGATCCATATTTCGGAACGATAGATACTTGTTATTTTATAGGAAGCGAACCCGGAGTAATGGCCGTATCAGAGGATGGAACGTATATGTATATAGGTCTCAGCGGGGCGCCCAGGATAGTGAGATTCAACCTGTTGACAAAAGCAGTGGATGCTCAGATCAATTTGGGTTCTTCAGGAGTGACGGGTTCTTTTTATGCGGAGGATATTGAAGTATTGCCGGGGTCTTCCACTTCTTTTGTAGTGTCCAGGCGTAATCAAGGATTTAGCCCTCGTCATGAAGGACTTGCGGTCTATGACGGAACGGTAAGACGCCCCAATACTACGCCTGGTCATACTGGCAGCAATAGCATAACATTTGCATCCAACGGCCAGTTGTTTGGTTATAACAACGAGACCACTGAGTACGGTTTCAGAAGATTGATAATCAGTGGGAACGGGGTTTCAGAGTTAGCTGTATATCCCGGCTTGGTAAACAACTTTTCGACTGAAATTGAAAGCCAGGGCAATAGAATTTATTCCAGTCGGGGGCATGTAGTGGATGTGAGTACGCCCACACCAAATCTGGTAGGCACATTTTCAAATCTTGGCGGTTTTCCTGTGATGGAAGTTTCACCAGATTCTAACTATGTATATTTTATAACATTCTCTTTGAGCGAACCTCAGTACAAATTTGAAAAGTACAACAAAACTACTTTTAATAAAATCAGCTCCGAGCCATTGACCGGAATCAGCGGTGGGTTAAAAGGATTGATCAATTGGGGTATAGATGGCAAATTGGCTTTTAATACAGATAAGCTGGTGGTCATTATGAGAAATTGTACCTCATTATTAACGTCACCCTTGCAAATGCCCTCCAATGCAGGCGGATGCACGGGAACTGAGGTTGCATTGAGCGCCCCCGAAGGATTTAACTCGTATTTTTGGTCGAATGGAGCCGTAGGCCAAACAATTTTTGTTGGTCAGCATGGGCAATATTCAGTTCGGGCCTCGGATTCTTTAGGATGCCTCGGACCACCATCCAATATAGTTTCTGTGCAATTTGATTGGCCTCCTTCCGCGCCGTGGATTTCCGGGAGTTCTTTAGTTCGGATATGCCAGGGCGGCAGCGTTACTTTGAGTACGTTTGGGTCTGGTAATGATTCGTACATGTGGTCGAATGGAGCAACGGGTACAAGCATAACGGTGAATCAACCGGGGCAATATCGTGTCCGGGCAATATCACCCAATGGATGCGTGGGGAATTATTCCCAACCCGTAACAGTGGAATTGTTACCTGAAACAGTGCCGCCTCAACCTGTAATCGAAGTATTGGGCAGCACTACATTTTGTTCGGGCGATAGTGTGATTTTATCCGCCCCTGAGGGGTATCATTCCTATACATGGTCAAATAGCAACGGTGCGCGTTTAATTACTGTTAAAAATACCGGCACATTTACTGTTCGGGTGGGTACGCCATTAGGGTGCATGAGCGAAACTTCAGTTCCCGTATCGGTCACTGTATTCCCGGTTCCTGCGCAACCGGCAATTCTGGCCAACGGAAATCTTCTTGCATCTTCTGCCGTGTCTGGAAACCAATGGTTTCTGAATGGAGAGCCGATACCTGGGGCAACAGGCCGTTTTTATTCGGCAAGTCTCAGCGGCTTTTACTCTGTGCAGACAACGATCAACGGCTGCTCCTCCCCGATGTCGAATTTGTACAACCATTTTGTAGTAAGTACTTCTTCGTTGCCTGAAAACGAGCCTATGACGGCGTTTCCCAACCCGGCTCAGGATGTAGTCTATTTGAAGATGAATGACGAAGCTAATACAACATGCGAGGTGTTTGTCTATAATTTGACAGGAAGGATGGCGCACTCGGAAACGTGCCATTTTGAGTCTGGTATGGGGCGAATGGAAATAGAGCATCTGGCCCCTGGTATTTATTGGCTGGAGGTAGTTGATCGTGGGCAAAAAATGCGTAAAAAACTGAAATTGGTAAAAATATAATTGTTCCCCCCGAATGGCCTGCTGCCCGGAGCCGGCACTGTGCCGGAGCCGGTTCAATAAGTGATGTACAGGATTCATTTTGTCAATCTGAAAACCATGAGAATATTTACGATCTTTTTGCACTGCCTGCCGTGGTGGCCCGTTGTTGGTTTTTTATTGTTATCGGGCTTGTTGCATGGGCAAAATGATATAAAGCGCATTCGTATAGATAATAATGCGATGGTTTATATACCACAGCAGGATAAAATATTCATAGCAACGCCGAGTACGCATGCCAATAACGGCAACAGCATGTGCGTCATTGATCCATATTTTGGAACAATAGATACCTGCTATTTTATTGGAAGTGAACCAACAGTGATGGCTGCGTCTGATGATGGCGCCTTTATTTATGTGGGGTTGCGAGGTGCTCCGATGGTGATTAAGTTTAATGTTCTAACGAGGCAGGTAGATGCCGAGATTTACTTGGGGGCAAGTTTATCCAGCCCTTTTTATGCAGAGGATATTGAAGTGTTGCCGGGTAATCCCAATTCGATTGTTGTAGCTCTACAGAATCAATGGAATAGCCAGCATGAAGGCGTGGTAGTCTTTGATGGCACTGTACAACGCCCCAATACATCTCAAAATCATACAGGCAGTAATTCGATAGCATTTGCCGCCAACGGCCGCTTATTTGGGTACAATAATTTCACTTCTGAGTTTGGCTTTCGGGAATTGGTTATTGATGCAGACGGGGTTTCTGAACTCGCCGTATATACAGGCTTGATAAATAGATATTTCGTTACTATAGAAGGACATCAGAATCGAATATATGCTACCGATGGCAGGGTAATCAATGTAAATGCCGCTACGCCTTCTTTAGCGGGTAACATGGCACTGGATTTAGGCACTGAAGCCGTTCTGGAAGTCTCTCCGGACTCTAATATTATTTACTTCATCGTTTCATCAACCGGGACCTCTTACAAATTCGAGCGATTTAATAAGACCACGTTTAGCAAAATCAGTTCTGAAAACCTGACAGGAATAACGGGAAAAGTGAAGTCATTGATTAATTGGGGGACCAATGGCAAATTGGCTTTCAATACCGATAAGGCGGTGGTCATTATGAGAAATTGTACATCATCGCTTACCAACCCGCCAACATTTCTGCCGAGTATTACCGGCGTATGCTTTGGAGATTTGGCTACATTGAGGGCTTCCAGCGGCTTCGAACACTATTTTTGGTCAAATGGAGCTACTGGCCAAACTATGACTACCAGCCAGGCGGGGCAATACTTTTTTCAGGTAGCTGATTCAACAGGCTGTCTTGGGCCTCGTTCTAATAACATTCTTGTAAACATTGACTACCCGCCGTCCACCCCTTGGATTTCGGGTAATTCAATAGTGGGTATTTGCAGGGGAGGCAGCACTACATTAAATGCGGGGGGGGTGGGAGCCAATTATCAGTGGTCTAATGGAGCTACAGGTACCAGTATTTCTGTAAATCAGCCGGGGCAATATCGCGTGCGTGCAGTAACTTCTGGTGGTTGTGCGGGGAGTTATTCTCTTCCTGTAACTGTTCAATTATTACCCGATACGATTCCTCCCCGCCCCGTTGTAGCAATAGCCGGGGATACGACCTTTTGTAACGGAGAAAGTGTGGTTTTGACCGCGCCGGCAGGTTATCATTCTTATATGTGGTCAAATTCAGCAACTACTTCTTCCATCAATGTCTCTAATACCGGCGCATATACTGTTCGGGTTGTAGATTCAACAGGCTGTGTCAGCGAGGCATCTACTCCTGTTTCAATAAATGTATATCCTATTCCCTGGCAGCCATTTATTCAGGCTAACGGCAATCTTTTGTTTTCTTCCACTTGGTTTGGCAACCAGTGGTTTCTTAATGGAGAACGAATACCAGGGGCTACGGATCGGCAATATTTGGCTACTACGAGCGGATTTTATTCCGTACAGGTAACCTCTGGGGGCTGCGTTTCTCCTATGTCTAATTTATTCAATTATTTTGTAGTTTCTGTCCCGGAGGTTTCTGAAAATGACGCCATCCGGTTATTTCCCAACCCCGCTCAAAATGAAGTGTTCATTCATTCTATATGGTTTGATGATACTGTTTGTGATCTGATTATTTATAATCTTGCAGGCGCCAAAATGCAGGCGCTCAAGTGCAGTTTTGTTTCTGGAATTGCACAGTTTGAAATAAAGGCTTTACCGGCAGGGGTTTATTGGGTACAAATAATTGGACGAGGAGGAGAGAAACGGGCAATAAACAAGCTGATTAAAATATAACTCTGCGACGCTCCTTCCCGCAGGAGTACACCCGTAAATCGTACTGAAATAGAATAAGAGGAACAGCGACCGCCGCAAATCCCTTATCTTGCCCCACAAAAAAAAACATCATGCGTTCATTGCTCCTCTGCTGCCTTCTTTTTGTCGGCTTTTGCGCCCTTGCACAGGTACAAAAAGCGCCCGACCGCCAGGAAGGCGACGGCCCTTACACTCAGCTCATCATTCGCGGCGTCACCCTCATCAACGGCGACGGCTCGCCCCCGCGCGGCCCTATGGACATCGTGGTGGAAGGCAATCGCATCACCGGCATACACGCAGTAGGTTATCCCGGCGTACCGGTGGAGGAAAAAGGCCGCCCCCAACTCAAATCCGGCGGCCACGAACTCAACGCCGAAGGCATGTACCTCCTGCCCGGCTTCATTGACATGCACGGCCACATCGGAGGGCGCTGGCAGGGCGCCGATGCGGAATACGTCTTCAAACTCTGGATGGGGCACGGCATCACTACCATCCGCGACCCATCTGCCGGCAACGGATTGGACTGGACGCTGGACCAACGCGGCCGCAGCGCCAAAAATGAAATCACCGCGCCCCGCATACATGCTTACACCGTGTTCGGCATGGGCAGCGAAGAACCCATCTCCACGCCCGAACAGGCCCGCGAATGGGTGCGCAACAACGCTAAAAAAACCGCCGACGGCATCAAATTTTTCGGCGCCGCGCCCCAACTCATGGCCGCCGCTTTGGACGAAAACAAAAAACTCGGCCTCCGTTCGGCCTGCCACCATGCCCAAATGGACGTGGCCCGCTGGAATGTACTGCACTCGGCCCGCGCCGGTCTCACTTCGATGGAACACTGGTACGGCCTGCCCGAAGCGCTCTTCGCCGACCGCACCGTGCAGGATTATCCGCTCGATTACAATTACCAAAACGAGCAGCACCGCTTCGAGGAGGCTGGCAAACTCTGGAAACAGGCCGCGCCGCCATATTCCGAGCACTGGAACAAGGTGATGTCGGAAATGCTGGCATTGGATTTTACCATTGATCCCACCTTCAATATTTATGAGGCCAACCGCGACCTCATGCGCACCCGCCGCGCCGAGTGGCACGACGAATACACCCTGCCCTCGTTGTGGCGTTTTTTTGCGCCCAACCGCATCTCGCACGGCTCCTATTGGTTCAATTGGGGCACCGAGCAGGAAACCGTCTGGCGCGAAAACTACCGCCTGTGGATGACCTTTATCAATGAGTACAAAAACCGGGGCGGCCGCGTGACGGCGGGTTCCGACTCTGGTTTTATTTACCAACTTTATGGTTTTGCGTACATTCGCGAATTGGAACTGCTGCGCGAGGCCGGTTTCCACCCGCTGGAGGTCATTCGCTCGGCCACTATGTATGGCGCTCAGGCGCTGGGCGTGGAAAAAGACCTCGGCACGGTGGAGATAGGCAAGCTGGCCGATTTTGTGATCGTGGAAGAAAATCCGCTGCAAGACCTGAAAGTGCTGTACGGCACGGGCGCCATTCGCCTCAATGAGAAAAACGAAGCCGTGCGCGTGGGCGGCGTGAAATACACCATCAAGGACGGCGTTATTTACGATGCCAAAAAATTGCTGGCCGATGTGCGCAAAATCGTGGCGGAATCCAAGCAGAAGGAAGATTTTGAAATTGTACAGCCGGGGATGGGGAAGCAGTAGGCAGTTGGAGCGAAGCGGAATCCCGATGACGTGAGGAATCGGGAAGGCGGTAGGCAGTTCAATCCGAAATCCGAAATCCGAAATCCGAAATCGGGAATCCAAAATCCGAAATCGGGAATCCGAAATCGGGAATCCGAAATCGGGAATCCGAAATCG